>WOYI010360750.1_pt2 | contig 83334 bp, 83 predicted proteins | sample 6423411 | NCBI WGS metagenome assembly WOYI01 (sample SAMN13441803, study PRJNA592873) | oil field metagenome | biome: oil field; feature: oil-well bore; material: oil-contaminated soil; isolation source: oil-contaminated soil from oil-well borehole | place: Germany: Wietze | collected 2016-10-18 ...
GCGAAAACTCCTGTTGGCCGTGGTTCACAACCAACAGATCAACCACCTGACCCAGATCGTACATGAAGAAGATCCCAAAGCATTCATGTTTGTACATGAGACCTATCAAGCGCTTGGGGAGGGTTTTGTTCCTATGGCACGTATCATTAAATCAGAAAAACAGCGGAGCAAGCAACACCGTCCAAAGGGCTGAGAAGGAGAGAGAAATACTGCTCATTGCCCCTTGCACTCCGCCTATTTCCAAGGCCTTACTGGTACCCAGTGCGTGGGAGCAGGCACCGATGCCGACCCCATGTGCGACTGCGTCCTTGATTCCAAAAAGCTTTGCCAGCACCGGGGCAAGCAAATTTCCTGCAACTCCACTGATGAGGGTGGATGCGATGGTCAGGGCTGGAAGCCCTCCAAACTGTTCGGTCAAGGCGATGGCGATGGGGGTGGTCACCGATTTGGAGAGCAAACTGGCCAGAATCGTCCTATCCAATCCAAGGAGGCTGCACGTCACCACGACGGAGGAAAGGGCGGCCAAAGCTCCTGCCAAGGTCCCCAGTACCACGGGGAAAAATGCCTGCCTCAGCACATCCCTCTGCCGATAAATAGACAGGGCGAGAACAGCGGTAACCGGGGTAATGAACATATAGATGACTGAGGACCCTTCTTCATAGGCATCCAAGGGGATGTCGAAAAGAAGCAAGACAGCAATGATGAGCAACATGGCAATCACCAAGGGGTTCGCCAAGGGATTTTTCAGCTTCTTATTGATGAAGAGTCCAGCTTGGAAGGCAAAGACCGAGAGGGATATCCCAAAGAGTGGAGAGTTGACAATCTCAAGCATGTTGCTTTTCTCCAATCTTTTTCTGCACAAACTGCACCAGAACCACCGTCCAGCTGCTCGCTGCAAAACAAGCAAACAATGAGATTAGGTTCACCACAAGCAACTGCCACCAGATACTCTGGACCAATGAGGAATACCGAAGAATTCCCACGACCGGGGGAATGAAAAAGAAGGTCATGTTCTTGAGCATGAAGTCTGCACTCTCTGCAATCGAATGCTCCTTGAGCAATCCGCTGAAGAGCAAAACGAGAATCAGGAGCATGCTGATCACACTCGAGGGAAGTGTAAAGGGAAGCACCAAGGAGATGACATCTCCCACCAAACAGAGTCCAAAAATTAGTGCAAGCTGTATCAGGTATTTCATGGATGCCATACCATACCCTATTGGAAGGTATTCTGGGAAGAGGTATCATGGCTAATTGGAGGTATTCTATGAACACAATCATTACCCATATTCTCACACGCAGAAGTGTGAGAAGTTTCACGGAGGAACAGATTAGAGACGAAGACTTGGACCTCATTCTCCAGGCAGCCACCCTTGCCCCCAATGGAATGAATCAAGAACCTTGGCACTTTACGGCAATCCAAGATCCAGAGACTTTGAGAAAACTCGAAGAGAAGGTGGATGGGACAGCTGATTCGTTCTTCTACCATGCACCTACCCTGATCCTTGTTTCCATTGAAATAGGGAATGCATATGAGAAAGAGGACACCGCATGTGCAATGACCAACATGATGCAGGCAGCCCATGCATTGGGTCTGGGTTCAGTCTGGTGCAACAGGATCAACCATGATCCTAAGCTCGGTGTACAGCTCTCATCCTTCGGCGTTCCGGAAGGATACAAGGTCACAGGGACCCTGGCCGTAGGATATCCCAAAGGCGCTTATCCTTCACCAAGAATACCAAAACAAGGAACCATTACCTACATTCGTTCGTAACCTGCAAGCATTATAATGGTTACAACGCTAGAGACAAGGAGAAAGAACTAACCCCTTCTCCTTGTTGTGATATGCAGTTTGGGTGGAGGCTATGATGGGAAGGCGTACAAACAAGGCAAAGAAACGAGGAAAAAGAATCTTAATTCTCCTCTTGGTACTGGTGGTATTGTGGGTATTGACCCTGATACTGGCACCGGGTGAACAAGAATATGTACAGACCCCAACTCCAGGAATACCTGACCTGGAACTGCCCAAATATGCAGCAACTGATATCGTAGTTACCCACCCAGGATACACCCTCCTCTATGATGAGAAGCATGAACAAGCGCGTTGGGTAGCCTACGAGCTTACCCGTAGCGAGCTATACGGATTATATGAACGTGGAGATGATTTCAGGAGTGATCCTTCTATTCCCAGTGAATCTGCAACTTTGGATGATTACCGGCGAAGTGGATACGATAGAGGGCACCTAATTCCTGCGGCCGACCTCTCTTGGTCGGAGGAAGCAATGAGTGGCTCGTTCTACTTAAGCAATATGAGTCCACAAGAAGGACAGTTCAACAGGGGCATCTGGAGCAAACTGGAGGCAACGGTACGAAACTTCGCCGATACAGAAGGGAGCATTTATGTCGTTACTGGACCGGTCTTGACCGATGGCCCGTATGACACCATCGGCGATAATGAAGTCTCGATACCAAACCAGTACTACAAGGTTATCCTGGACTACCGGGAACCAGAGCTCAAGTCCATCGGGTTCCTGCTCCCCAATGAGGGATCGAAAAAGGACCTTGAGGATTTTGCCACCAGTGTCGATGAGATTGAAACAATTACCGGTATAGATTTCTTCCACCGTTTGCCAGACCCTCAGGAAGCAGAGCTTGAACGGGAATACGATACCAACTCATGGGATTTCAATACCTTTCAAGTCAGCAAAGCAGATCGAGAAGCCTTCAATGCAGACCCCACCAATGCAGTGAATCAACCACAGAAGGCAACCGGGTGGTACGCAATTGCTACAAGTTCCCTGAATTCTGTTCTGTATCTGGTAAAGAGCCAAACGCTCAATCTGATAGAGATCTTCGTTCCAAAATCCACGCTCAAGGAAGCAGTTCCGTTCCTGTATTGATCGAACGAAATAGAGAAGCAAAGGCACTGTCTTCACGGAAGAAGACAGGAGGCATTCCCAGGGGGGCATTTACACGACAACTTCCTCCTTGGAAACTCTCCTTGGTAAAGAGATGTACCCATCGCTCGGGAGGAAGTGTAAGATTCCTACTAGTCACTCCCTCTTCCATTACCGGTGCTACCAACAAGTCCCGGCCGAGAAGATAGGAATCCTTGATGGTGAAAAAAGGATCCTTTGGGTAGTACAGGAACAAGGGTCGCATCACGGGGATGCCTTGTTCAGCATTCTCCCTTACTGCCTCCTGGAGGTAGGGTTTCAACTGTACGTGAAGATTGGTCATTGCAGCAAAGAAACGACGGGTTTCCTCATCAGAGTCAAACTGCCAGTTCTCCTGGGGACGATTACCCTCATGTGTGCGCATCATGGGGGTAAAGACAGCAAACTCACACCATCTGAGCAGTAATTCCTTGCTCCGTTTCATCCCATAGAGCGTCGTATAGCCACCAATGTCACTATGGTGCAATCCCGCCCCACTCATGGCAAGGGAAAGCGCTGCACACAGGGCAGAGGGAAGTCCATCATCCTCACTCCAGTCAACATTCTGGTCACCGGCCCACATCATAGGACAGGATGCCAAGCTTTGTGCAGAACCAGAGCGCATGAAGAAGAGAAGTTCGTCACCTTTCCCGGATTCGACAATTGCCTGCTTATTAACCTGTGCCCAGTAGCCAGGCCAAGGGTTATGTTCCAGAAGTGCCGACCGTCCATTATAGAGGGTAATATCATGGGGAAGATACTCCCCAAAGTCAGCCATCCAACCGCGCAATCCCAGATCGATCAACTCACGCTGTATGACCTTCTTATACCACCGAACCGCTTCAGGATTTGTAAAGTCCACCACGCCTGCATCAAACTCACCGAAATCAACCAGGTAAGGTTTTCCTTGGCTGTCTTTTCCAAGGTATCCTTTTCCTGCAGCTTCCTCAAATAGCGAGTAGTCCTTGAGCACGTAGGGATTGATGTATCCCAAAATACCTATTCCGCGTTGCTTCAGCATTTCAATCACATGATCAAGTTCAGGATAAAGCTGCTTGTCCCACTGCCAGTTCCACCGAAGTCGCTTGCCGAAACTCGTGTATTTCTCTCCCTGCCAATCCTGAATCCAGATACCAATCACGGGGGTACCGACTGCTTCCATCAATGCAAGCTTATCCAAAAGGACCTTCGTTCCACCTTGAACACCCAAGATGATTCCGTCATAGACCCAATTTGGGAGCAGAGGTTGCCGACCCAACAAGGAAGAAATATCTTGGACAACCTCCAGCAGGGATGGCTTCACCGAAAGTACCAAGGAAGAAGGGACCTCCCAGAAAAACAAACGGTGATAGTGTTCATGGGAAAAATCAAAGTCAGCATACCCGTCTGTGTTTGCGTGGAGAAAATAGCCCCTGCTTGAAACAAAGGTTGCTTGGGGATAGAACGTGGTATGGTAATCTCCTCCTGCCCGATCATTTTTATCAGCAAGCTGGGTGATCAATGTATGCTTGTTTCTCCCAACCCCCTGCTCTTGGGTCCATAATGGATAGTTTCGCCCACGGAGATCAAAATAAGAGAACTGCTCCCCACAACCCCAGATGTGTTCCTTCTCCTCTGCCCATATATGCAGTACCAGTCGATTATACGGTTGGGGAAGCGGGGAAAAACGGATTATCAGGCGACCATCCTGTTCGCTGAGCTCACAGGTAATGTGATACATCTCACTGGAAAAGTGGAGGATACACACTCCCCTGCCTTCAACATAAGCTTCGTTGATGGTGCACAACCGAAGACCCAGCGTTTCCTCTACGTTCTCTTCAATGAAGTAGTTGCCACGGTACATGTCAATCGTTGCTTGGTTTCTTTGGAGCATCAGAACAGGATGCTCAGATGTATGTTCAAGGATTTTCATCTGATTGAAAAAAACAGAGAGCTTCCCATCCTGATACGTATGACTAAACATACCTACCCCTTCACTCCACCGGTGGTCAAGCCACCGATGATCTTATCATGAAGGAATACATATCCAAGGATGCTGGGTATGATGGTGATGATGACCGCAGCATACATACTGCTATAATCGGTGATAAATTGACTGGAGAAGAATTTGATTCCCAGCTGTATGGTCCTCGATTCAACCGAACTAGTCAGCAGCATAGCCATGACAAACTCATTCCAAGAGTAAATAAAGCAGAACGTTGCTGCTGTCACAATCCCAGATCGGGAGAGCGGAAGGATGATCATCGAAAAGCGCTTGAAGAATCCACAGCCGTCCATGATGGCAGCTTCTTCCAACTCCTTCGGAATGGATTTCATGAAAGCAGTTACCAAGAATATGGAAACAGGAATATTCACAGCAGTATATACAAGTATCAAGGCAAGCAAGGTGTTGTAAAGACCGCTTCGGGTAATCATGGAGAAATAGGGAACCATGAAGGATATCACAGGAACCAAAACCCCCGCGGTAAGGATGGTGTAAATGACATCCCTTCCCTTGAAATGCTCTCTTGCAAGAATAAAGGACCCCATGGAGGTCACCAAACTGTTGAGCACCACTGTCACTACTGCCACGAAAACTGAATTGAGCAACAGGCGGGGAAGGCTTGCCATGGCCAATGCATTGGCATAATTGACCCATTGAAACTTCTGCGGCCACCCAAAGGGGTCGGTTTGCAGTTCAAGGTTGGTTCTCAGCGAACTTACCAGCAACCAGAGCAGGGGAAGCAATGCCAATGCCAACAAGCTAATCAGGAGAATCCATTTGAGAGTGTTGCCGATGATTGATGTTGGGGAATGTTTCATTTGGATGTGCTCCTATTGTGCCATTTCACTCATGGGGTCTGAGGAACCAAAGAGTTTCCGCAACAAGGTAATGACCAAGGTTCCCATGATAATCAGGAACACCCCGCTGGTGCTTGCCTCACTATAACGCAAGGCATCCATTTTCAGATACAGATCGATGCCCATGGTGGTGGTTGCATATGCTGGGCCGCCACCAGTCATTAGGAATGTCGCTTCAAAATGGCGCATGCCATACGCCATGGCAAGGGTCATGGTGGTGATTAGGGTACCACGGAGCATGGGAAGGGTGATGTTAATCTCCTGAACCAAGGTGCTGGCTCCATCAATCTCAGCGGCTTCATAGAGTGAACGGGGGATATTCATTGCAGAGGCCAACAATACAATCATGAAGTATCCGATATAAATGACTGTCTGGAAAATCACGGCAAACAGGGCGGTATCAGGGTTTCCCAGCCAATTATGCTTCTCCATTCCGAAAAGACTGGAAAGAATTGCATTCAATGGTCCATCGACGTTGTAAATGGCAACCCAGACCATGGCCAAGGCAACCGTAGAGATGACATTAGGCAGATAATAGATGGTTCTCAATCCTCTCCAGCCGAATGGCTTTCGAACCAATATCATGGCAACCAGACATGCCAGGGGAACCTGGATCAACCCTTGGGACAAAGCCCAGACAATATTGTTTCTCAGCGCTTTCTGAAAGGTAGGGTCTGTAATCAACTTGGTATAGTTCTTGATTCCATTGAACTTCATCGCACCGATACCTCGCCAACTGGTGAAGCTGGTGAATACAGTGAAGAAGAAGGGATAGATGAAGAAGAAAAAGAATAGTAATGCTACTGGAAGCAAGAACAAAATTCTTGCGCTCCATATCCATCTATTTCGTATACCAACTGCTTGCATCGTGGACTCCTCAGGAAAAAGATACCATACTGCCACCCGAAGGTGGCAGCATGAGGAATAAACAGCTATTACTCTTAGTGTTCGATCTTGCGATCAACCAAGGCACAGAATTCCTCTGCACTGATCCGGTCAAGGGCCAGAGCCCCAAGCTGCTGGGCAAACTCGAGAGTGACCTCGGATCCGAGGGCAGCTTCCAGGTCAAATGCAGTGGTTGAAGCAGCTGCATTGACATCGTAGAACTGCTTCTGCAGGTTGTTCACTGGTCGATAATCAGTCTTGATCGCGAACATTGCACCACTGGTCTCAGCAATCTTAGCAATGGAGGAAGGACTGGTCAGGAACTTCAGGAAGCTGACGATTGCCTGTTCCTTGGCTGCATCTTTGCTGGAAGCGGCACAGATGTTTGCCTGCAAACGGCTTATCATGATGTCCTCATATTCGCCAACCGCTGGTAATCCACCAATCTTGATCGAATCAAAGAACGGCGTAGCCGCAAGGTCAGCTCTTCCTGCGTACCAAGGGCCATTGGAGAAGACAGCGGTACGACCGGCAAGAAAATGCCCACCACTTCCACCAGCTCCGAGTCCAACAGCGTCAGCAGTAGAATACTCTTGGATCATTTTCTTGATCAACTTGGCAGCCTCTACAAATGCTGGATCGGTAAAAGGCTTGTCCCAAACATTCGGTCCACCAAGGGACACTGCAAAATGACTGAACCAAATCATGCTGGTCCAGGCATTGGTATCACCAGTCATTTGGCTCGTTGGGGCAATTCCTGCTGCCTTGAGTTTATCAAACGTATCATACATCTGTTGTACTGTTGCAGGAATCGTGTTTACACCTACACTCTTCAATGCATCCATATTGTACCAGATCGGCAGAATGGCGGTCTCCATCGGCAAGCTCTTGAGCATCCCGTCAACGGTTGATTGCTCCAGGGAACCAGCATCAAAGGTGCTCTTCCAAGCATCATCAAGCTTTCCCTGGAAGTCCATGAGAAGATCCGATTGGTAGAACGTCGCAGTAGTCGGGTTGAACTTGATGGTGAAAATGTCTGCCGGGGCTTGCCCTGCAGCCAAACTGGTACGAACTTTCTGTTCATAGGCATTGTAGTCCGGCTGTGGCTCAATGACGACCTTGATCTTACCGGCATTCTTGGTGTTGAATTCTTTCACCAACGCTTCCACGGCTGGGGCTTTACTGTCATTTCCAACCCAGATGCTTGCCCATCTCAGTTCGATTTCTTTTTGCTGTCCACTTTCCGCTTGCCCCTGGGCTGCCAAGGGGGAGAGTAAACAGAGCAGTAGCAACACTGCAATGAGTCGTGAATTTTTCATCATAGCAATCTCCTTTTGTATCGTAGTTTTGCACAGAATGCAAACTAAATCGCACCTTATTGGATGACTTTCCATCCCTTCAACTTGGCCACCAACTCCAATGGTCTGATATAGGTCCCATAGACCACCGAGGAGTGATGAGCGAGGCCATTGTCCAAGACCAAATCAAGCACCTCTTTTACCGGTCGTTCAAAGCGTGCCTTCATATAGGTTCCCTTCAACAACTTTTCCATGGGAACTGCGGTAGCCTTTTGAAGGAACATGCGGTAGCCTCCTCTCGCTGAATCAATGCGAAGAACCGAGAGCTCCCCACTCTTGAGAACAAAATCTGCAGTGACTCCCTTTCCTCCCGCAAAGTAGGTGTCAAGGCTGCGGTTGCAGGTACCATCCCATAGGTTGCAGGGAGCAACACCACAGTGCCAGAACAGAGCAAAGTCCTGCTGGAAATCTACCTGGGAGAAGTCAAAGAGGAAAGGTGTCTCTGCCCCTAGCGCATGGTGGGCGATCATGGAGAGAGCGCCGTCGATGTCTCCCTCACAGGCAAGGATCATTCCCTCAGATTGCAACAAACTCATCGCTGCACAAGGGGAGACCCCAAAATCGCGGGCGAATTCCGGCCAGCATCGAATTGCCAATGCCGAAAGGTTCATCTCGTGGTAAAAGGCGTCAAGCTTAGCAGCCAGTTGAGCTACTCGGTCCAGCTGATATGCTGAAAGTGTTGATACATCAAAAGTCTCTCGTATCTGCTGCATACGAGAGGAGACTTGTGCTTCGGTAACCGGATAATCATGCACATCCTTCAGTTCATAGTGGTCGACCAATGCACCAGTCTGGCCATATAGGAGGTTGTCCTGCACTCCGACATTGAAGAATCCATCGGCTCTATACCCTAGGATTCCTATCTTTGCCATCTTCATTGCTTTGATAACCCGAATTGCATCAACCCAGTCCTCATCGATTGTATGCTGTACAATGACAGTGTAGTCATCATACCCACTCTTGTAGAGATTACTGGCGTTCAGGTTTACACCACATACCGAGTTAAGACGAATTTTCCCACCATTGTAGGGGAGTTCTGGGAGTCCCCAAAGCAGAATCGGTACAGGAAGTTCTCGCTTGAGTTGCAGTACCAGATGACCGAGATGAAACGTCCCTGAAATGCAGACCAAGCCATCAATTTGCTTGGTTGCTAGTTCTTTCGCAGCAGCGAGCCCGTCTTCCTGGGAGATAACGAGGGGCTCCAAGCAATACCAGGTTACCCCTTCTAGGTGCCGTAGCTCACTACGAATCTTTGCATAGATCTCCTCTGCAGCTGTATAGTCATAGGTCGTTCTTGCAAGACACACCACACCAAGGGTTACAGGATATTTCACACACTACTCCTCATTCCGAATGAGCAAACCAAAGGTGCTCAATTTAGTTACTTTCCATAAGTAAGTAAATACCACAAACAAGGACTCGTCAATAAAAATCTGAAATTTTTTACCGGAAGAACTCCTGCAACACCAAATCAGAAGCACCCTTCTGTGCAAGAAGAGGGTCGTAGGCAGTCGCAAAAATACGTGGGGGTTCAACACTGAACGCATCAGGTTCATCAAGCAATCGAATAACTTGGTCTCGAATTGCCTCTGCAACTACATCGCAGCACCCCACGAACAGGAACGACTTGGGTGCAAAAAGCCTCATCAGCACTCTGATGGCAACCACAAGATATCCTGCAGCTCGCTCAATCGTACGCCTAGCAACCGGATCTCCTGCCTGCAATTTTGCATCGAGCCCCTCAAAAAGCGCGAGTCGTAAATCCAATGAGTTTGGATCGAGGTCCTGCAGATAGGCCTGCAAACAACCTCGTGAACCACAGCTGCACCTTGGTCCATCAGCATTGATTGGAATATGACCTGTCTCGATTGTCTGGTTTCCGCTATTCACATAGATTTCATCATCATGCACAAATGCACCATTGACCCCGGTTCTAAGCAGGAATGTGAACATACTCCCTTGGTGGTCATACCCCCCGTGACGGTATTCACTCAATGCAAGGGCACTACAGTTGTTGTGGATCATGACAGGAATGTCCAAACGGGACTCCAACTCTGCAACCAAGGCAATGTCCTTCATCCCCTCTATTCTTGGATAGTAGCGTACCCGTTTCCGTTCGAGATCGACCTGTCCTGGAGCAGCAACTCCCACTCCTATTACACGTTCCTTCTCAATGTGTAAATCAAATAGTACACGTTCAATCTCAGTGACAATGAGATCTGTCACTTCCTGTGCTTGTACATGCTCCGGGAGGGGATGCATTGCTGAGTGGATTCTTTCTCCCTGGAAATTGAACACACCAAGAGAGAGAAAAGCGGTCCAGAACTCAAGTCCTATGGTGAATCGGGCATTCTCGGACACTACATAAAAAACTGGACGGCGTCCCTTTCGGATGGTGGAGTCCTCACTCCCTCCCTCGATTGATTCAATCAAGCCATCTTCCTCCAATGAGGAAAAAATTCGGAAAATCGTAGGAGCTTTCAACCCAGTTTTCTGTACAACCTCAGACTGACTGATCCCATGCCTACCGGTAGCATGAATCATGGAGAGTACAATGTTCTGGTTATGTACCCGTAAATCAGCCGTTCTGAGCGGATTGCCTTGCATATATCCTTCCTTTTCGCTCAGTCTAATCCCATCTAGGAAAAAAATCCACAGGAAGTAGCTTTACAAGGTTGTTCGTATGGATTATAGTTACTTTCACTAAGAAACTATTAGAGAGGTATCCTTATGCTCGCCTCAGAACAATCCAAACAACTGGCATCCTTTGCCAAGGAAATTCGCAAAAATACGCTGTTCACCATCGGCAATCTTGGTGTCGGACATATTGGAGGAGCCCTATCGATTGTCGATCTTCTCGCCCTCCTCTACGGGAAGGTAATGCGAATCGATCCCACCAATCCTGTATGGGAAGAAAGAGACCTGTTGGTACTTTCCAAAGGACATGCAGGCCCGGCTCTCTACGCTACACTTGCACTGAAGGGATTTTTCCCGATGGAGGAATTAAAAACACTCAACCAAGGTGGTACCAATCTCCCCAGTCATTGCGACCGAACCAAAACAAAGGGCATCGATATGACTACAGGATCACTTGGACAAGGACTCTCTGCTGCCTGTGGTCTTGCCTATGCGATGCAGATGGATAAGAAAGATACATACGTCTATGCAATCATCGGGGATGGGGAGAGCCAGGAAGGGCAGAACTGGGAAGCCGCCATGTTTGCTTCACATTATCAGCTGGACCATCTCATCGCCTTCACCGATTACAATAAAATGCAGATAGATGGAACCACCGATGAAATCCTAAACCTTGGGGATATCGAGGGAAAATGGAACAGCTTCGGTTGGTTCACCCAACGCATTGATGGACATGACCTTTCGGCCATGGACAATGCAATCGAAACAGCAAAATTGCAGAGAGGGAAACCAGCGATGATCATCCTTGACACCATAAAAGGGAAGGGGGCTGCATTCTGTGAAGGCAATGTAGCGAACCATAATATGGCCTTCGACCTGAACACTGCAAACGAAGCCATCGCGGCACTCGAATAGGAGAGAGACAACATGGAAACGAAAGAGATGCGAGGCGTCTATTGTGATACCCTCCTTGGTCTGGCACACAGCGATGAAAGAATCATGGTCTTGGAAGCCGATCTTATGAAAGCATCGGGCACAATACCGTTCAAACAACAATTCCCTGAACGTGCAGTTGATGTCGGCGTTGCAGAAGCAAACATGGTCGGTTTGGCAGCCGGACTCAGTGCAGCGGGGAAAATCCCGTTTGCTGCAACCTTTGGTTGTTTTGCAAGTCGGAGAGTCTTCGACCAGTTCTTCATTTCGGCAAACTACGCAAAACTGAATGTAAAACTGGTGGGAACAGACCCTGGCATCAGCGCAGCCTTCAATGGAGGGACACACATGCCCTTCGAGGACATTGGCCTGATGCGCATGATTCCGAATCTCACTATTCTGGAACCCTCCGATCCTGTGAGTTTGAAGGCTTTGGTTCAAGAATGCGCCAAACTATACGGTTGTACCTACATGCGGCTCCATCGAAAGGCAATACAGCCATTGTATGCAGAAGATGAAGTATTCACCCTGGGGAAAGGAAAGGTCCTCAAGGACGGTACTGATGTAACCATCATTGCTCTGGGAGCCATTCTTGTTCCTGAGGCCATCAAGGCGGCAGCATTACTGGAAGAACAAGGCATCTCGGCAGCTGTCATCGACATGCATACAGTCAAGCCTCTGGATGAAGACCTGGTTCTCTCATATGCAAAGAAAACCGGGGCAGTCGTAACTGCCGAGAACCACCAGATAGCAGGGGGGCTTGGAGCTGCAGTGGCCAACTTGCTCAGCACGCACTACCCCACCCCCATGGAGATGGTAGGCATCCATGACGAGTTTGGTCAGGTAGGAACACAAGCGTGGCTGCAAACGTACTATAAGCTCACTGCAGAAGAGATTGTAAGGAAAGTACTTTCTATAAGGAGCAAATCATGAACATAGCAATTGCATCAGACCTTTCGGGATTCCCACTCAAAGCAGAGATCACCAAACACCTCCAAGAGCAGGGATATGAAGTCCTTGACTTCGGCATTGAATCTGCTGAAAACCCCCAACCCTACTTCATACAGGCTCCCAAGGTTGCTGGAGCCATCCAGGAGGGGAAAGCAGAGAAAGGCATCTTGATATGTGGGACTGGACAGGGTATGGCCATTGTTGCCAACAAGTACAAAGGCATCTATGCCTGTGTGGTGGATAGCATCTTCAGTGCCGAACGGGCGAAAATCGTAAACAATGCAAATGTCATTACCATGGGAGGATGGATTACCGCTCCCTTCCTTGGCATTCAAATTGTGGATGCCTGGCTGGCAATGGCATTCACCCAGAAAATGGAATTCAAGAAGGATTTCCTCAGTAATGCATTCAAACAGGTCCAGGCCATTGAAGAGGAGAACTTTTTATGATCAGCAGTCTGCTCAGTCCGGTTCACATCTTGAGCTTTACCAGTATGCAGGGGTCAGCTCTTGAAAGGATACTGCGATATACTGCAATGAAGCCAGGATTGTTGCATGTCAGTGTTGTCACTGACGACGCACCCATACAAGGGAAACAGGTTTTGATTGATGAACTGGCAGCCCTCACCCCAGTTGAGGTATTCAGCCAGGTGCAACCAAACCCGAGGGCCATAGATATTGAGTCAATGTTTCATGACGACCGGTTCTCGAATACCGATATAATTCTCGGTATTGGAGGCGGTAGTGTACTTGACTCTGCAAAAGCATTGGCAATGTTGATGACCAATAGAGGCTCACTGGAGTCATATTTGCAGGGCAAACCCATCACCACCCGTTCCCTGCCATTGGTTCTGATTCCTACTACTGCTGGCACTGGTTCAGAGGTCACAAAAGTTGGGGTCTACAGTGATAGTACGGGGAGAAAGCACACCTTGGGGTCCCCACTTATGAGTGCACATACGGCAGTCCTGATAGCTTCCCTGCTCGACTCAGTTCCTCCAAAGCTCTGCGCAGCAACAGGGTTGGATGCACTGGACCATGCCCTGGAATCCATATGGAACAAGAACAGCACTGATAATACCAGGGAATGCGCAAGGGACGCCGCACATACGGTTCTCCAGACACTCCCAAAGCTCTATGATGCTACGGTAAACAACCAAGAGAGAAGCTCCCTGCAGGAGGAAATGCTCAAGGCGTCCAACGAAGCAGGAATCGCCTTCAATCTGACGGGAACAGCTGCAGGACATGCCATTTCCTTCATTCTCTCTGAGTCTTGGCATATACCGCACGGGCTCTCCTGTGCATTTACCATGCTCGAAGTCTTCGATTGGGCTGTAAGGGATACTCAGAACCGTGAGGAACTTGCAAAACTCGGCAAGCTGATGCATCCGGAACAAGAGAAAACAGATGACCTGGTCTTCGCCCTCAAGAGTGACATAGCATCCTTGCTCTCCCATCTGGAAATTCCAAGAACATTCAAGGATCTCTCACTGAATCTTGACCGTAACACAATCCGGAAGGAATTCTCCCGAGTTGAAACAGATGCAAAACTGCACAACCAGACACCCCCTCTACCAATGGAGGACCTCTATTCTCTCTTGGAGGCAAAACTGTGACCACCTTGGTCCTCAGTGGACTGGTAGTCTTTGTGACCCATTCCCTTGAAGCGGTTACTGGCTTTGGATGCTCAGTCCTTGCCATGCCCTTTGTCAGTGCGTTGCTGGGAGTAAAGACAGCAGTAAAAGTCATTACCATATTGGCTTGGTTGTTGGCAGTGTATATTGTGATACGAAATTTCTCCAAAATTGACTGGAAGCAATATACCATTATCACCACTTTGATGCTGCTTGGGCTCCCTATAGGCATGTATCTGTTTCGCTCACAACAAAGTGGTACGCTGAACCTGCTACTTGCTGTCTTTATCATTGTAGTCTCACTCACACAACTCTATCGTCAGGCAAGAAGGACAGAAAAAAGCTCTCCACCTACAGGGCACAAAGCACTTCCCTATTATTTGCTGCTCTTTCTTGGAGGCATCATCCACGGGGTTTTCTCCTCAGGTGGTCCGCTTGTGGTGCTGTATGCAACGAGAACACTGCCAGACAAGGGCAGGTTCAGGGCAACACTCTGCCTTCTTTGGACCACACTGAACACCATCATCATAGCAGGGTATCTCATTGAGGGTTCCCTAACCCCACCGGTTGCTAAAACCACCTTGTCTCTTGTCCCTTTTTTGATAGCGGGGATTATTGCAGGTGAATATATTCATGACAAGGTTGAAGCTCGTCATTTTTCCTTGATCGTCTTTTCCATGTTGCTGGCTACTGGTATAGTGATGCTATTATTTGCGAGGTGATACAATGAAAATATCCCAATTTCACGTTCCGTTGGATCTTGTGCAGAGTAATCCAAACGAGAACATTCACTCTATTGAGTCTTCCCGTTTTAGACAGTATGGAAGGATTCTCCATGACCTTGATACAGCATACTTGGTTGCACTTGCCGATCGCGTGACCAATATTCCTGAAAATGACAGTATCTATGAGACATTCCTTCCAGAGCTGGAAGAGAAGGCACTGGTAGAGGAACTCAAACTCTATTATGGTGGCCAAGACATCCAAATTGGGTACTGTAATGGAAAGAATCAAAGCATCAATGGGATGGAGTACCACAAGAGCCCAGAACTATTCATCGCAGTTACCGATTGCCTGCAGTTCTTAACCCCGTTCTCTGCATTGGAGGAGTTCAACACCGTTGACACGCTTTCCGCTGAACTGTTCTTTTTCCCAAAAGGTTCAGCTGTCATCGTTGAGGCTAATGTCCTGCATCTTGCCCCCTGTGGGGTATCGAAGGAAGGATTCAAGTCCATCATTGTGCTTCCCAAGGGTACAAATGAGCCACTGTCTGAGCGTTTGGCTGAGAAAGTTTCTCGAAGCAAAGACCCCGAATCGAAGTTGTTGCTGAAAAACAACAAATGGATTCTTGCTCATCCGGAGAGAACTCAGCTTATCAACCAGGGTGTCCACGTAGGACTGCGAGGACATAACCGAAGTGTTGTCCCTGTCTAAGTGCCAATCACTCGGCCTTTGAGCCTTTTAGCGCTGCTGACACCCAGACTTCCCCTCCTGCCGCAGATGCCCATGCACCAAGTGCAATGTGCGGGAACAATACCGCTGAATCTCCTGGGCATTATGGGAGACAAACACAACAGGGCATTGTGTTTTCAGCAAGGTTGCTTTCAACTCTTGGTCAATGGAATCTTTCAACTCGTCATCCAGAGCTGAAAAAGGTTCATCAAGCAATATTGCATCGGGTCTTGATGCAAGCAACCTCGCCAATGCCACCCGTTGTTGTTGCCCCCCTGACAAATGTCTGGGATAACTCTGGGCAAATTGTTCCATGTGCAGGAGTTCAAGATAGGCATGTAACTCCTCTCGGCAACGGTGCCTATACTGTTCTTTGCTCTCCCTGGGCATTCTTGTCATACCACAACATATGTTTGCAGCGACTGTCATATGCGGAAACAAGGCATATGATTGAAACAAGTAGCCCACACGACGTTGTCTTGTCGGGAGAGAAATACCTTTCTCCCCATCAAACAAGGCAACCCCACCGAGCTGGACCTTCCCCTTGTCTGGATTGATAATCCCTGCAATACATTTGAGTGTCATGCTTTTTCCACAACCCGATGGTCCAAGCAATCCCAGGATCTCACCATTCCCAACGGTAAAGGAAACATCAAGGGTAAACGGCTCGCTATGAGTTTTTTTTGCAATGGAAAGCTGTGCGTCGATTGAAAGACTCATTGCTCTCTCCTTGCAGCAAGATAGGAAGAAAACCCCAAGGAGAGGAAAGAGAGCAGCATCATGAGGCCAACCCAGATCCATGCAGTTCGCATATCTCCTGATGAGGTTGCAAAATAAATGGCCATCGGAATTGTCTGTGTCTTACCGGGGATATTACCGGCAATCATCAACGTAGCACCAAACTCCCCCAGGCTTCGAGTAAAACTCAGGGTAATTCCTGCCATGATGCCTGGCCATGCCTCAGGGAGCATAATATGCAGGAACACGCTCCCTTCATGCATCCCCAGTGTCCGGGCCGCCCAGACATGCTCTGAATTTACTTGTTCCAAAGCACCTCGAGCACTTCGATACATGAGGGGAAACGAAACCACCACTGCGGCAAGGACCGTTGCATACCACGTAAAAATGATGCTCTGACCGAATTGAGACAGGAGAGCCCCCAAAGGCCCATGCTTCCCAAACAAGACCAACAGGAAAAATCCGAGGACTGTAGGAGGAAGCACAAGAGGAAGGGTACACACGGTATCCACGAAAGAAGCAAGCTTTCCTTTCAGACCAAGGACAAGCCGGGCAGCCAAGGTCCCCAGGACAAACACAATGAAGGTTGCGATACAGGCTGCACGAAGTGAAATGGAAAGTGGGGACAGATCAAACATCCTTATCAATCACCGTAAATCCATACTTGGCGAAAACAGAGGCAGCCTCTTTGGAGAAAAGAAATGTCTCGAACTCCTCGGCCGCTTCTTTCTGCTTGCTCGCTTTCACCACCCCTATCGGATAGACGACAGGAGTGTGGCTTTCTGAAGGGGCGATGGCTCTCACCACAACACCATCACTCATCTTTGCATCGGTCTCATACACAACCCCAGCTTGTACATTTCCCGTTTCGACCCATGAGAGGACTTCTCGGACATCCTTTGCAAAAACCAGTTTGGAAGAAAGCTTTTCCGTCATACCAAAATACTCGAAAACCTGGGCTGCATACTGCCCGGCCGGTACTGATTTTGGCTCTCCCACGCCGATCTTGACTAGAGATGGATCAAGGAGATTATCGAAGCTTGAGAGCATTACTCCATCCTTCGGTGTAATAAGCACGATACGGTTCTCCAGTAAATCTTTTACCGTTGATGTTTCCATCAATCCTTTTTCTTGAAGATTCCTCATCTGGTTTGGACTTGCGGAAAAGAACATATCAGCGGGGGCTCCCTGCTCTATCTGTTGTTGTAGGGAGCCGGAAGATGCAAAATTACAATATATTGCAATGTCCGGATGTGCAGCACTATAGATGTCCACCAATTCAAGCATACAATCGGTTGTACTGGCCGCTGCACTTACCAAGAGTTCACGATCCGATTCCTTTGTTCCTTGTGCAAAAAGGGCTGTTGCTGTACACAGCACTCCAAACAAAAACAACAAGATTGTTCGTTTCATGTGATATTCTCCAAGGTATTTTCTGCTCCAAACACGGAAGCACACTCCTTCATTCTTCCTGTCAACATGCTCATCCCATGTTCCAAGGGAGAAAGGACTGCCTCTAGATTTTCTACAGCTGCACGGGGGCTCCCCGGCAGATTTACAATCAACGTACGTCGTCTTGTTGCACATATCCCACGACTCAAGGATGCCCTATCAGTTATGGTGAGACAACGCATACGCATTAATTCGGAGAGGCCAGGAACCAATCGTTCACTGATATCCAAAGTCGCTTCAGGCGTCACATCGCGTGAAGCCAAGCCAGTACCCCCGGTTGTGAGCAACAGATCAGCCTGGTAGGTATCGCAGACTTCCGCCATTTTAGCAGAAAGCATCGCCCTGTCATCAGGAAGCAAGCTACTGCCCACTACTTCATAATCGTGTGCTTCCATAAGCCGTACCAAAGCCCCCGTACTTTCATCAACACGTTTCTTTGCATACCCCTGGTCACTGGCACATAGAATAAAAACCCTGTATTTGGTAAATACTTGCATCGTCATAGCAGGCTGAACTGTACCTCCATGCAAAACACGGGCGAAGACCCCTTCTTTTGGCATGATACAAGTTCCCATTTTTTGGAAGATATCACACCCAGAATGACACTCCTTGCCAATTTGGGTAATCTCCAATACAACATCCCCGACTTTGCAAATGGCGCCAATGGGAAGATTTCTGAAATCAATACCCTGTACGAGCAGGTTCTCCCCAAAATCCCCGTCTTTCACAGGAGCACCTTTCGAGCGAAATGCTTCCACCTTTTCATAGGACAACAAACTGATTTGACGATGCCAATTCCCTGCATGTGCATCATTTTCAATACCCCAATCCGCCTTAATCACAGATTTCTGCATCGGTTCTTTGGCTGTTCCCTTGCCCTTACTTGCGCACACAGCAATGATGGTCCCTTCCTGCATTTCTTCATCCTCCCAAAGATGCCAAGGTATAGTCCTGTATCCTTTGGCGCGTAAAATCATGTCGTAATGGTTTCTCGTAGACAAACTGTCGTATCATCTGCTGTATTTCCTCTTCAGTCTTTCCTTGTTCCAGCAATGCATACACATCAAGATTGTCGCTATGGTACAGACAACTCCGCAAGACTCCATTGCTGGTCAGTCGAAGGCGGTTGCATCCAGAACAGAAACAACGGGAAAGAGCTCCAATGACCCCTACCTCCACCCCTGCAAAATTCATGTACTCAGCAGGACCTTTCCCGTGGGAAAGATAACTTGTTTGTGCTATTCCGTATTCCTCTGTCAGAAAGGCTAGCAATTCAGCGGTAGGCACTCCCTGCAAAGAAGTTTGGGCTCCAATCGGCATGAGTTCAATGAATCTCACAGGAATGGCATGAAATGCAGCAAATTCCATCACTTGCTCCACTTGCTGGTGGTAGTGCTCCCTCAATAGGACACAATTGAGCTTCACAGCAAGTCCGATGTCCAATGCTTTTTGTATGCCATCCAATGTCGGACCGGGAGAAAAACCTCCTGAAAGTGTCGAAAACAAGGAGGAATCTGTTGCATCCAGACTGGCATTTATCCCATGCAACCCTGCTTTCTTCAACGCCCCTGCGTGAGATGCAAGATGAGAAGCATTGGTGGTCATTGTAAGTTTTTGAATCCCCATCTCGGAGAGACCGGTCACAAATGCTGCAATCGAAGGGAACATAAGCGGTTCCCCACCGGTTATACGAATGGTATCAATACCAAGAGGCTGCAGAATACTGCAGAGATGGAGCATTTGCTCGAGGGAACGCGACCCATGGGTTTTCCCTGGCCCACAATACGTACATCGGTAATTGCAGGCATCGGTTACTGATACCCTTAGGTAGTCAATAATTCTCCCTGTTCGATCTACCATGCTATGCTTCATAGCGACCATGCGTGCCTCCATCCTTGAGTTCAAGATGAACATCTTCGATCACCATGCCTCGATCTATCGCTTTACAGCAGTCATAGATTGTGAGGAGTGCTACCGAGACCCCGGTCAATGCTTCCATCTCCACACCGGTCTTGGCAGTTGTCTCAACGATGCAGCGTGCCTGTACTGCGGGAACCTCAGGGAAAAACTCGAAATCTAGCTTGGCGGAAGTTATCAGCAAAGTATGGCAAAGCGGAATCAGGGTAGGCGTCTGCTTTACCGCAAGGATTCCTGCTATCCGGGAACATGCAAGGACATCCCCTTTGGGAACGGTTCCCCCCTGGATTGCCAAAAATGCTTCATTGTTCATCACAATCCGTCCCCTTGCAATTGCAATGCGTTTGGTAACCGCCTTTTCAGCCACATCAACCATGATTGCATTCCCGTGAGTATCAAGATGAGTCAATGTTGCCATTAGTGGCCTCCTTTCCCAAAACTACAATTTGGGAAGTGACAGGGAGAACACTTCAGGCAGAGACCACCCTCTCCGACACCGGCGATATCATGTGCTGTCAATGGAATATGGGCTATGATACGGGGCAAGAAGAGGTCGAAGGCTGTTCTTGCCGAATACATGACACATCCAGGGAGGCCCAAGACGGGAACATCTCCTAGGTATGAAACCAGAAACATGGCACCAGGGAGTACAGGAGCCCCATAGCTCACGATTCTTGCACCAGTGGCTTTGATTGCACCTGGGGTACGGTCATCAGGATCTACACTCATGCCACCTGTACAAATAACCATTGATGCGCCACTGGCAACAGCATCCTTGATGGATTCGGTGATAAAGGCTTGGTCGTCCCCTGTCTGGACTATATTCGTAACAGCAATCCCATATTCCTTGAGTTTCCTTTCAACAACGGGGGAAAACGTATCAGAAATGAGTCCTTTCTTGACCTCGCTTCCCGTCACAAGTATTGTACAATCTGTTATAATAAAGGGTTTGATTGTAAGAATTGGATGTAATGAACTTGCAATAGAAGCAACCTCATCCATATGCTCTGCTGCAATGGACAGCGGAATGACACGCATTCCGGCAATCGTATCTCCAGCATGTACCACTGAATGGTTTGCAATGGTTGCAATCATGACCTCTCCCAGGCTGTTGATCTTTTTCAGTCGCTCGGTATCAATTTCAAGTATCCCATCTGTGGTTGCTCTCAGTTCAATTTTCCCTTCCTTGATATCACCGTGTTCCATGTGTTCATTCTCGCAAGCCTGGCAAAGGATGACGGCCCCTTCATCTTCATGGAGCATCCCCTCCTGCATCTCCCAAACATACAGATGTTCTTTTCCCATAGAAAGGAGAATCGGGATATCTTCTTCTTGAACGATATGCCCCTTCCTGAATCTTGCGTCTTTTGTTACCCCAACGATGATTTGCGTCATATCATGACAAATCATGTGACCGACTGCGTCAACTGTTTTGATGAGTTTCATTTGTTGCCTCTGGAAAGTAATTATGGAAGAGAACATCGACCAGTTCTATCGATTCACGATAGAAATCAGTATACCGTTGCATGAATCGCAACCCTTCTTCTGTCAAGGAAGAACCACCACCATCAGGCCCTCCGACAATTTTTTCAGTAAGGGAATAGCCGAGGTTCAACTCAGCAGTATGGAGAATTTTCCATGCCTTGGTATACGACATATGCATATCTCTTGCTGCAGCAGAAAGAGATTTTGTCTCGTGAATCCGGAATAATAATTCATTCACGCCTGTACCGAAGAATGGTTTTGGATTGCCCAGCTTGATCTGTAAAAAGAAAGAAAAATGCATACACCCTACCGTTATGTTTTTAGATACATAATGGTGAGTATAAGGAACTGCTTCTCCAGATGTCAAGACAATTCAAGAATATTACTCACTTTTCTGTGGAAAGAGGAATGAAAGGTATCAATACCCCAGGGCACTCCCTTTGAACATAACTTCGTTCACGCAGACAGTAACAAAGGAGGCCGCAAACGCGGCCTTCTTCTGAACACTACTTGGAAATGAGCATGGTCTTTGGATCGAGACTTACACCCATAGGCTTCTCAAATACCCCCTCGTGGGCCTTGACGGCCGTCATTACCACTTTATCACGCTCCTCATTGTAGATAAGGCCAATGAGGACATCAATTAAATCAATATATTTGTGCATGGTGTTTGGAACACCATATTTATCGTACACGACATCAGAACGGACAGGAGATACACTGAACCATACCTCAAGATTCATGTTCTGTGCGAACTGTTTGATCTTGCGAACATCATCCTCGGTTGCAACAGTAAGTTTGTATCCGTCAAAGAGAATGGCGTCAGCCTTAAAACTTCCATGCTTGATCAAGGTTTCCAAACTTGAGAGGACCTTTTCAATGGTGACATTTTCCTGGCTGAAATTCATGACCACACGGTTGCTGAGTATATTGTTGTACACGGACGCTGCATCATCGAGAGTACGGCCTTCAGAGACTTCCCTGAAGACTTCCTTGTACCAATTGATGACGTGTTCCACATTCCCTGAGAATGAAACATGGATAACATGTTCCCCTCTAAGCAGTTTATCTGTAGCAAGATGGACCAAGCAGGCTGTCTTGCCCACACCATGACGGGAAACAAGGACACCGAGGTTCCCTCGACCAAGTCCACCATCCAAGGACTGTTCAAATGCGCGAAGAGGACTCAGTTCGTTTAACTCTTGTATTACCATAACACTCACCTCCAAGTAATAATTTGGTTCATCCCCAGTATACTATGGAAAATCGCAAAATGGTACTTTTTTACAGAGAAGGGCAAGAAGAGACCCCCCAGAAGGGTTTATCCTCATGGGGGGCTTGGGAATACAGGAAGAAATACTATTTCTGTTCTTTCTTCCGCTTCTCCTGATACTCCTTCTTTAACTGTTCGGAAACGCTTACCGGCACCTTGCCGTACTTACCGATTTCCATGGTGAATTCGCCTTTACCTTGGGTGAGGGAGCGAAGAACCGTGGAATAGCCGAACATTTCAGAGAGAGGAACTTCGGCAATAACAGTACTCATTGCGTTGTCCTCGGTTGAGCTGATGATCAGACCACGTCTCTGGTTGATCGAAGCGAACACCGAACCTTGGAACTCATTGGGAGCAACTACCTCAACCTTCATGATTGGCTCAAGGATGACCGGCTTGGCCTTCTCAAACGCCTCACGGAATGCATTAAGGGCTGCAGTCTGGAATGCCTGGTCGGATGAGTCAACAGGGTGCCATGCCCCATCGTTGATTACAGCCTTCACACCGAGCACAGGGAAACCGAGCTGGGAACCTTTCTTGATTGCCATCTGGAATCCCTTGTCACAGGATGGAATGTATTCGGTAGGAATGGAACCACCCTTGATCTCGTCGACAAACTCGTACTCTTTTGCATCCTCACCCTCTTCAGCATCTGGAAGCGGTTCGATATATCCAGCAACACGTGCATACTGACCGGAACCACCAGTCTGCTTCTTGTGGGTATAGTTGAAATCTGCTCTCTGCGTGATAGCTTCACGATAGGCTACCTCTGGCTGACCAATCTCCACCTCTGCCTTGTACTCACGCTTCATGCGTTCGACATAGACCTCAAGGTGCAACTCACCCATACCCTGGATGATTGTCTGGTTGGACTCAGGATCCACATAACTGCGGAATGTCGGGTCCTCCTTGGTAAAGCGGTTGAGTGCCTTGCCCATGTTGTCCGCAGCCTTCTTGTCCACCGGCTTGATTGCCAGGGAGATTACCGGATTTGGAACATACATACTGGAGAGAGAATAGTTCAGCTTTGGATCACAGAAGGTGTCACCACTGGCACATTCAATACCGAAGAGTGCTGCAATTTCACCACAGCCTGCTTCCGTCAAATCTTCCATGGTAGCTGCATGCATACGAATCAATCGTCCAACACGGAACTTCTTACGGCTACGGGTATTGTAGAGCTCATCACCCTTCTTCACCTTCCCCTGATAGACACGGATATAGGTCAACTGACCATACTGTCCATCCTCAAGCTTGAATGCCAGGACTACAGGAGGAAGATCTTCATCAGCCTTCAGTATTACCTCTTCCTCATTGTTATCAAGGTCGAGGGCCTTATTGGTGACATCAGTAGGATTGGGCAGGTAGCTCACCACACCATCGAGCAGGGGCTGGATGCCCTTGTTCTTGTAGGCACTCCCCATGAATACCGGGCAGAGCTCCAAATTGATGGTAGCCTTTCTTATTGCACTGCGGATGATTTCCTCGGTTACATTGTCTTCGAGCATTGCTTCCATAAGCTCATCCGAGCACATAGAAACACCATCGAGCAACTCCTCACGGCGAGCATCAGCTTCCTCTTTCAAGTGGGAAGGAATCTCAGCCTCGCGAACGGCATCCCCATTAGGGCCATCATCGAAGTAGAGAGCTTTCATGCTGACCAAATCAACAACACCCTCAAGCTTATCCTCAAGACCAATGGGAATCTGCATCAATACAGCGTTCAAACCAAGCTTTTCAATCAATTGATTCTTGACGCGATACGGATTTGCACCAGTACGGTCACACTTGTTGACAAATGCAATACGGGGAACGTGGTAACGCTTCATCTGCCGGTCTACGGTGATGGACTGGCTCTGTACGCCAGCGACGGAACAAAGCACCAAGATAGCACCGTCCAACACGCGCAAGGAACGTTCAACCTCTATGGTGAAGTCAACATGTCCCGGTGTGTCGATAATGTTGATTTCATTTCCTTTCCAGGTAACGTTTGTTGCAGCGGAGGCAATGGTAATACCTCTTTCGCGTTCAAGTTCCATGCTATCCATGGTAGCTCCAACGCCATCCTTACCACGAACTTCATGTATTTCGTGGATCTTATTGCAGTAGTAGAGGATACGTTCGGAAAGTGTTGTCTTACCCGAGTCAATGTGGGCACTGATTCCGATATTCCTCAAATTTTGCAAGTCAGCCATTCTTTATAACCTCTATAGTATAGAATAAAAACGAGTCCACAGATTCCCCTGCAGCATTCCAATATCCCTGATGTAAAACTCTTACTCCCTAGTACACATCAGATTACCAACTGAAGGGAAGAGAACGAACGTTCTAGGGACATGATTATCCCAACGTACCTCGTGGATAATAGTATATCTCGGTTTTTTGTGCAATCCCTTTTCCTAATACAATCCTTTTCCGACTCGACACTTGTGTGTTACAATAGCGCTGAGGTATGCCATGGAAACGATTTTCACCAAGATTTTGAAAGGGGAGATTCCCTCTATATTTTTACACAAGGACGAGCTTTGTTTCTCCATATTAGATATCAATCCGGTGAACAAAGGACACCTGTTGATCATCACCACAGAAGCCTACCCTACCCTCGAAAGTTGCCCAGAAGCTGTACTCAGCCATATGATGGTTCTTGCGAAAAAAGCTGACAAGGTACTCAGGGAAAAACTTGGTTGTGATGCCACCAACGTAATCATCAACAATGGAAAGGAAAGTGGGCAGGAAGTACCACACCTGCATCTTCACATCATCCCCAGGTACAAAGGGGATGGGAAGACCCTCCATCTTGTCAAAGAGACCTACTCAGATGGCGAGATTGCCGACTATGGAAAGAAATTGGAGTTTTAACCATGCGTGCATGTCATCACTGCCATACTCCCATCGACCCATTGTTCAGTATTGGCTATCACACGGTATGTCCAACCTGTTCGAAGAGTCTGCATAGCTGTGTAAATTGCAGATTCTACAGTCCGGGAATCTACCACGACTGCCTTGAAGGAGTCGAGGAATATATAGAGGATAAGGAGCATGCGAATTTTTGCGACTCCTTCATGCTCGGCGAGGATTCCAAAGAGGAATCAGAGAAAAAAGCACGTGCCAAGGCAAGAGCTGAGGCATTCTTCAACTTCTAAGGAACCAGAAACCCCTATGAACAAACGCATTGCACTGCCAACAATCCTGATACTGCTCACCCTCCTCTTTGGATGTGAGACCTATACCGCCCGCTCTGCAAAAGAGAGCATCCAGACACCCACTCCCATTGGTGAGGGTGAACTCGTCACCAAATATTCCTTGTTGGTAGCTGAACAAAAAGCGAAAGAGGAAGCAGAAGCAGAGGCAGAACAAAAACAACGCTATGAAGATGCCCAGGCAGTTATTGCCTCGCTCCAAGCAGAAAAAAGATTATTGGAGAAAGATCTACAAGAGAATCAAAAGGCACTCACTGATGAGCAGAACAACACTAAGAACTTGAGGGAATTACTGGAGGAACGCAACCTCTCCGTTGAAAGCAAAGGCCTCGAGTATATGCAGAAAACCGGGGAACTGCAGACAACTATTACTACACTGCAAGCTGAAATTGAAGCATTACACCAAAAGATCGCTGAAAATGAACAAGCCTATGAAATGCTCACCTACCAGGCTAATGAACTTGAGAATCTTCTTTCAGAACAGCAGATCATAAACAGAGAACTCCAAACCATCATACATGAGGCAGAGGTAAAGCATACCTCCGAAGTTGAATCGCTGAAGGCAGCACAAGAACAGAGGTTGCTGGAACTACAGGATACCATTGAATCTCTGCAAACAGACAAAGCAATCCTTACAGCACAACTTGAGGAGAAAACCCAATCCCTGGAAGAGAGACTCAGCCTTGAACAACAACGTATCGAGGAAGCAAAACGCATTGAGGAAGAACGGCTGGAAAAGCAGCGGGAGAAGGCAGAGGAACTGAGAACAGCGGAAGAAGCTGAGAAGGCGCGCCTTGCCGCATTGGAAGCTGAGTACCAACAGATTCCCCCACTCCCACAGCTGACACTACCCAGAATGTACACTACTGACGAAGCAACAATACTGGCAGCTGAGAAGGATCAGCTGAACGTGTTGATGCTCCCCCTTGATGACATACCCTGGAAGGATACCACCATGCCTGGTTTGGTTAAAACAAGCATCAGCGACATCCAATCCCCCGTCATCCTGGTCACCGGTCATATGCAGAATGTCATTGACTTGGTGAGACAATTGAGAAGGAATGCCGTACTGGTTGAAGGAGGGGCAATCATTACATCCTTCCCAATCATCTCAACCACGAAACATGGGGCGAGTGTCCAATTCAGCAACACAAAAACACTTAGGCTCTCTATTACAAATCTTCCCGAATATGAGGTCCTCAGCGCGTTTACAAGCGGGAACGATTGGAAAACCATACAACGGCAGGGTACCAGCGAACGAACAAAGGTTTTGAAAGGAATACTCGGCGAAGGAACCGTCACTGAGCCCACCATTATGGGCGCCAGCCTCTTTGAACCTTCCTACCAGGATTGGAATACATTCAGTCCGGTGCCCTACAGACAGATTGACTATATCTGGCCACTGTCGAATTTCTTGGAGGAGTCATCCTTCTATGATGTATACAGGGTTACCCATTTCTCAGCAGATACCGATGCGGGAAACACCTTTCTTACAGAGAATCTGAAAGAACGTATTGATTATATATACAGCAGGAAGGTCCTTCCCTTGCAGAGTTCCATGCTGACCATAGGAGGAGAATCTCTTCCTGATGCACAGGGTATAGCACGCTATGGAATCTCTGCCACCTTCTTGATTCCTTAGTTCTCCGGATCAGCCTCAACCACCTGTTCCTTGAATTCCCGGTTGATTTTTTGAATACGCAATGACCAGAGGATCATACCGATTCCACTGACGATAAAAAGCAAGCCAAAGAGCTTGAGCAACGAACTTCCGATCTGTTGGGGAAACACAAACAAGAGAATTGCCATAACCAGGGAGAACACCCCTTCCGTATAGAGCGGGGAGAGCGATTGTTCGGCTTTTCGCATCAACAGAGCGTCCATGAAGGAAATCAAGGCTGAGAACAGGAACTGAGCCCCTACAATGTAGAGCAGAACCGTCCAGCTGATGGTCGCTGCAGAAAGGGGTACAATGATGGCTACCAAGCCAATACCAATACTCAAGAATGCCTTAACCAAGGTAGCAATACGAGAACGACTGCCGAGGTTGAATCCCTTGAGGTGAATCAGGCTGGAAATACCTGATCCAGTAAGGAACACTCCCAAAAGGGAAATAAAAATCTTCACGAACGATTCCTGTTGGAACATCAAGAAAATCCCTATAATGATCAAGAACGCTCCAAGCACTGTGGATAGGATAAGATGACGTTTAAGAAAGGTCTCCTGCATATTTGGCTCCTTGCCTTTCGGTCCTGTACAACTGGACCGTTTTTCTTTATCGTACTGGTTAGAACTCCCTAAGTAAAGGATGGCAACACATGTACCGGTATCTTTTCTTCGACGCAGATGGGACCCTTTTCGATTTTGAACAAGCTGAACATAACGCTTTCTGGAAGATGGCAAAATCCTTGGACCTACCATTGGAACGTGAGCATGAACAGTGCTACATACGCTGCAATACTGCAGTATGGAGGCAGTTCGAGAAAGGGGAAGTCACCATCGAGGAATTGAAAGTGAAACGATTTGCAGATTTTGCATCGGAAACTGGAATTTCACTCGACGCCGAAAAGGCAAGCGAGAGCTATCAGCACCAACTATCCAAGCAGGGTATCCTGTTTGATGAAAGTAGTACCGTCCTCGAGACATTGAAAGAGCGAGGATATATACTCTTTCTTGCTACCAATGGAATTGCACAAGTACAGCGAGGCAGGATTGCGGTGTCACATACTGAGCGTTACTTCGATGATATCTTCATCAGCGAAGAAGTGGGGTATCAGAAGCCAGATCCTCGATTCTTCACCCATATGTTTGAGGTAACTGGGCTTAGCAACCAGAAACAGCGCTCCCTTATGATCGGCGACAGTCTTTCCAGTGATATTGCCGGTGGTATAGCCAGTGGCATGGACACGTTGTGGTTGAACAGGGAGGGCAAACCCCTAGACCCCAAGATACAACCAACATATGTACGCAATAGTCTCTCTTCTTTGTTGGAATTCCTTACCGGCCCTCTCTGATAGACTTGAGTTCAACCTCAATGATAAGAAGCGTATTTGGTTCAATAGTTTCTGTTCCTTCCTTCCCGTAGGCAAGGTCGGGATGTATCCAGAACCGGTACTTTGCTCCAGCCTGCATGAGTTTCACTCCCTCGATAAAACCAGGTACCATGATGGCCTCCAGAAGGAAGGTGGAACTCTGTTTTCGCTCGTAGGAACTGTCGATTATTTTCCCGTTCAGCAACATGATCTGGTAATCGACTTCAACAATGCTCTTCTCTGTCGGGTGTTCTCCCTCGCCTTCAACAAGCACTTCATACTGCAGTCCTGATTCGGTAGTCTTTATGGACTCCCGCTTCTTGTTGGTTTCCAAGAAATCCTCTGCTACTTTCAAATTGGCAGTAGAAAGGGCTTCCATCTCCTCTTGGGCAATCTGCAGGAGCTTGGTTTGTACCTCATATAGGGTTTGGGACATCTCTTCCTGGGTATAGAAACCCTGTCCCTTGTCAGCGTCGAGGATTCCCTTGGCAAAATAGGATGCCTGCAGGTCACTAAATCCTTTCTGCTGGGCCATCGTCGAGTACAGGAGATATCCGTAGGTATAGCTGAAACGATCCTCCAGCTTAGATGGCTTCTTCAAATCTCCAATGATATCCGTCTCTTCAACAACCGTTTCTGGTTGAACCACAACTGTTGATGGTTTCTCCTCCACTTGTGCCTGCGGAGATTCCACGGGAGTTCTCGAACATCCAACCATCAAGAAGAGCATAAACAAGGGGACGAGGCGCACAGACAAGGTATTCTTCACGGCAAATCCTTCCGTAACAGCATTTTTAGGTCTCCAAACTATTGATTTTTGCATCAATACATACGAAACATGCCATACACCCCATTATGACATACAAAGGGAAAAGACCTGTATAAAAGAAACTGTAACCCAGCTGACTGTAAACGTCCAGTGAAAAGTGCTGAAAAGTGGCCTATCGAGTAAAAACACTGCCCAACTGTGAATCAATTGCCACGATTACCGGGAATCGCTCCACCTCAAGACGGAGCAAAGCCTCTGGTCCTAGATCTGAAAAAGCCACTGTTGTGACAGCTCTTACGGTGGAAGCATAGAGTGCCCCACACCCTCCAAAGGCTTGTAAATACACTGCTTTGTTTCTTTCGATTGCCAAAGCCACCTCATCAGAACGAGGTCCCTTACCGATCATGACCTTGAGCCCCTGGTCAAGCAACAGAGGGCTGAAGGGATCCATCCTTGCACTGGTTGTGGGACCACAAGAACCAATCAGCTTGCCCTCTGGGGCCGGGCTCGGCCCCATATAATAGATAGTCTCACCTTCCAGGGAGATGGGAAGGGGTTTGCCCTGCTGCAGAAGGTCAAAAAGCCGTTTATGGACCTGGTCTCGACCTACATAAAGGGGGCCCGTCAAAAAGACTTGGTCATATGCCTTCAGGCTCGCAATATCCTCTTTACTCATGGGCAAAGCCAATTCACGCATCATCACCCTCCCAGACAATGGTTGCCTTTCGGTCGGCCCAGCAGTTGATTGACACTGCCAAAGGGAGTCCTGCAATATGGGTACTCTCATAGGCGATGGCTACATGGAGGGCTGTAATCATACCGCCAAGTCCTCCGCTGCCAATGCCAAGCCTTTGCAAGCGTGCGAGAATTTTTTCCTCCAATTCGGCATAGCGCTTTTCAGGGTGGGTAACCCGAACATCGCGGAGCAATGCACGTTTGCTCAAGTAGGCTGCCCGGTCCATTGAACCACCGAGGCCAACCCCCACAAAGATGGGAGGGCAAGGCTTGCCACCTGATTCGGATACGATCTCTTCCACTGCATTGATGATTGCCTCTTCTCCCCCAGTGGGATTGAGCATCCTAACCGAACTGCAGTTCTCACTACCAAAACCCTTGAGCAGTATCTGTATGGTCAAACCGCTCCCCTCCACGAGATTCCACCAGATTACTGGAGGGAGATTATCCTGTGTGTTGATCCGTTCGTATACAGGCTCAATCACGACAGAACGTCGAAAATGGGCTTTCTTGACAGCATCTGCACATCCCTCAAGAATCTCAGTCTCTATTTCAGCAAGAGCGAGTGGACATGCTTTACCTACATCCACAAAAACCAGGAACATACCTGTATCCTGGCACATGGGAAGTGATTGTGCCTTTGCCTGCGCAAGATTGTCCAGTATAGCGTTGAGTACAGCCAGACTGGCCTGGCTGCCACGTGAGGCCTCAGCTGCCGCTGATTCGATTGCATGGGCTTCCCGAATTTTCTCCAGAACTCCCTCATCAAGTTCAACTACTGCCTTCTGCAGTTCCTCACTGATTCGCTTTGAGAGTTTCATTCACTTCATCCTCCCAATTAGGGTCATACAGCCAAGGCCTGGTGACAAAGTAACTACCTACAGCTTTCAGCACCAACAGAGCGATAGCAAGCCCCACCACCAATCCCATGAAATCTGCAGCCAAATCCAGCCATTCCCGGCTTCTCTCAAATATCGGCTGAATCAGCTCAATCACGAGACCAAGCAGTGTCCCAATTACCAGGGAGGCGATGACAGCACTACCGGACCAGGAGCTGAGGTGGAGTGTTGAATGGGGGACAGTTCCCTGCCTACGGGACTTCCCCGATCCAGGAATCTGCAGGAATGCAAAAAACAAGGAGAACCCAAGCGCAGCGTAAGCTGCCATATGGTCTCCCTTATCTGCAAAGGGAATCCAAGAAATTTCAAGGTATGATTCCTTTGGCATAAAGGATAAGACAAGGATAAAAACCACCACAATTGTGGAAAGGACGATTCCTGTCACTCGAACGATCATCTGTAAGGGAATTCTCTCTCTCATACCAAATCTCCTTGTACCCAGCCTCTCTCTTCCATCGTGCTTTTCAACTGCTGGAGAAATTGATGCTTGTCGGGGAAAGCACGAGGAGCGACAAGTCGATATTCGGGAGTTTCACATACCATGCGCTCTATGACAATAGAAGGATTCAAATGCCTCAAGAACCATATGCTCTGCTCAACATGCCTCCTGAAGGAAGCAGTGCTTACCTCACCCATTTCATACCAATCCTGCAGCCGGGTGCTCTGACAAATATGCAGATTATGGATTTTCACCGCTTCACTACCCACCCCATTTACAATGGCAGCAGTTTGGACAATATCCCTGCGGTTTTCTCCGGGTAAACCGAGTATCACATGGGTACAAACACCAATATCGGCCAAATGTAACGAATTTGCTGCAGAAATATAGGAAGACACATCATGGTTCCTCCCAATAAAAGCCAAAGTCTCGTCATTGCCACTTTGCAAGCCCAGTTCAACCCAAACCTTTTGAACCTTATTCTGGTAGCTCTGCAACAAGGTGATTATCTCATCAGTAATGCAGTCAGGGCGGGTTGAGACAATCAACTCGACAAAGGGACCTTCCTCCAAAACTTGGTTGTAGAGCATGGTAAGATGTTCCAAAGTATCATAGGTATTGGTATAAGCCTGGAAATAAAGCGAGTACTGTTCGGCTCGGTATCTTCGCTTTAAAAAGCGTTTCCCATGCTCTATCTGCATCTTGATCTGACTGATTCGCTCTTCAATACTGGCATGAGAGATTCCAACAAGCCTGTCCTGGGGGTTCTGGTACGCCGCAATGGTGCCGGTACCATCACAGAAAGCGCACCCCCCACTACCGTCACTGTTACGATTTGGACAGGAGAACTGACCATCCACCCCAATACGGTACAATCGTCCTTGATACTCCTCATGGAGATACGTGGCATACGATCTGTAGACCTCACTCATCAATACACTCCCAAGGAGAAAGAAACCTCTCCTTGGAGGCTGGCACCTAACGATACAACCACTTCCCCTATCGGGGTATCGAGACCAACCATGAGAGCCAGTCCCATATCCCAGAGACTGGAACTGAAATAGGCATCATCCACAGGAGGTAATCCACTATAGGGATCATACGTATCATACACTGCTCCATGCAATGAGAGTTTCCCAAACGTTGGATACCCAAGCAGTTCTGCAAGTCGGTGTTGCCAATCCACCCCCAGGTAGGTGATATCGCGACGGAGGAAGAGCGGTCCATAGCTGACCATATGATCTATACCTCCCAGGTTTGCGTAGCTATTGATGAAAGGAAATGGTTCCCTCATCAAGGATAGATGGGCTGCATAGCTTATGCTGTCGCGGTATGAGAGCTCAAAGGATTGTTTCCATCCCAAGCGAAGAGTGTGGACCAAGCCTTGTTGATAGCCAAGACGCCCCAATGCTTCGAGACGAAACCCCGAAGTTGCAAAACGGGACTCTAGATTTCCATAGGAAAAAGTACCTTCTCCCACCGGGTATGCGTAGAACTGCTTGGAGTAGGTAGTATCATTCACGGAAACAAGCAGATAGCTCCCCTGCAGGGTAGCTCTTCCGTACTTGCCGAACTTGAAGCGTAAGCTGGCATCCCCATCAAACATATGATCCAAAGGAGCACTTCGTCCCACATTGATTATCGCTGAAAGTGGTGTCAACGCTCCCGTTGCATAGCTGGCTTGCACCACTGCTTCGATAGTCCCTTTGCCCCCACTGAGCAGAGGATAGGAAAAGCCAAGAGTCATCCCTGAACGCTGGCCGAGCGTAGCATTAACGGAGAACGTGGAAGCCTGCTTCTTGCCCAATCCACCAATGGACGCATCAAGATATGCATCAGCACGATACCAGACAAATCCTGAGGGCAAGGCAGTCGAAAAGCCTGTATCAGCAGTAAACCCCATGTTGATGCTTCTATCCCTTCTCCCGAAGCTCCGAGCGTAGATGATCAGTTTCCCTTCGTTTGCCATTTCATAGCTGAGCGTAGTCAGATCATATGCGTTCTTGATTTCACGAAGTTTGAGATTTAACTCCCTTGCAGTTTGCGCATCAAGTACCCTACCAAGGAAATCAGAGAATAGAGAAGATTCAGGAATGATTGAACCGGGTTTCAACGAGATGTCTCGCACCTCTATTTGTAGAATTTTTGGGGAAGAAAGAAGGGAATAGGGGCCAACCCGTTTTTCGTCCATCACCGTGAGGGGACGAACCAAAGAGAGGGTATCCACAAGTTCATTGAATGATTCCTCCTGCTCATGCACGGCATCCCACCCAGCCTCGATAATCTCCTGATGTGCTGAGAAATCCAAGGTAAACGTACCTTTCAGCTCAGGCAGCACCAGTACATCAGCCGAGGGATGCTGGGCAGTAGCCTTTTCCTGGGTGAGCAGTACTATTGTCTGCATTGCCATTGCAGAGAGGCTCTCCAAGTCACCAACATCCTGTACTCCCTTGGCATTTACATCACTTGCTATGACGTACTCTGCACCAAGGCTGCGGGCAAGATTGATGGGAAGATTGTCCACAACACCTCCATCCACAGCAAGGGTGCCATCTCCTTGCGGATAGGGAGTAAACACGATTGGGATGGAGATACTGCTCCGGATTGCGGTAACCAGGGACCCCTGACTATGGACAATACGCTCTCCTGTAACTGCATTTGCAGACACACAGTAGAACGGGATGGGAAGTTCTGAGAAATCTATGGAATTGGGATATTTTGCAAACAAAAAGCCGAGAAGCTCCAGGATCCGTTGGTCTCCAATCAAGGCAGGGGCATTTCCCAAACCTTGTTCACCGAAACCCAAAGAGAAAACTTGGTTGTTTTGGTAGGAGAATACTTCACTCTCCCGCTCAATCTCCTCAAGAGGAGGAGAGGAGAACAAGCCAGCCATATCATACGTTTCCAATAGATTACGGATTTCCATTGGTGTGTATCCTGCACTGTAGAGTCCCCCGACCAAAGCTCCCATACTGGTACCAACAACCATATCGATGGGTATCCCTTGTGCTTCTACGGCTTCAAGTACTGCAATATGGGCCAAGCCTCGGGCTCCTCCACCCGAGAGGACAAGGGCAACCTTCCCTGTGGTAGCCGACAGCGGTAGAGCCAAGAGCACAAGGAGTGACAACACCACAAAACGTTTCATAATTCACCTCAGTTTGGATCCTAAGAAATTCTGATTACCATTGAGAAAGGACTGCCAATCCATCTCCTTGCGTTTTTCAAGTTGCAGACGTGTTACCCAAAGCAATCCTTCAGAAGTGGTAATGGCAATTCCTTTTTTCTTCTGCTTGGCCACCACGGTCCCTACAGGGACATGAACATCGGAGGGATCTTCTCCTGCTTCATCTAGAGTACCATGGACTCCGGTTATCAAGAGCGTCTGGCCCTGGTAGGTTGTCCTTGCCTTGGGCCAAGGCATCATAGCCCTGATCTGAGCATGCAATGCCTTTGCTGGATTTGAGAAATCCAACTCGGCCATTTCCGGGGTTATCAATTTCGTGTAGGTTGCTTCGCCGCTCTGGGGAGAGAAGACAGCAGTACCATCCTCCAATCTCCTGAGTGCCCTCACAGCAAGGTCAGCAGCTCGCTCTGCTACAAACAACGAGAGACTCCCCGTGGTCTCATCACCATTAAGTGGAAATTGCTCGGCAAGCAACAAGTCTCCGCTATCCATCGCTGAAGCAATCCTCTGGATGCTGATGCCGCTCTCACTGGCTTGGGAGAGTATTGCCCCCTGTATGGGACTTGGTCCACGGAGCAAGGGAAGCAAAGAGGGATGAATATTCAGTTGTTCAAATGGAAAAAGGCTGAGGAATTTTGGACCAAACAACCTACCATAGGCAAAACAGACAAGGGTGTCGCAAGTATACTTGCTGACGGTCTCCCGTGCCTCACGCCCAAGATGGTCAAACTGCAACACAGGAAGCCCCAATTCCTCGGCTGCTACCTTTATCGGTGGGGAAACAAGGGCATTGCCTCTTGCACCCCGCTTGTCGGTACTGGTAAGTACTGCAGCGATTTCATAGTGCTGTGACAATGCCTGTAATGAGGGAACTGCAATTTCGGCAGTACCGGCAAAGAGAATCCTCACCGCATTTTTCTCCTCTGGGATTTGTTTCGTTTTTCGTAGGCTTGTATCATTTTCTCACGTTCCTCATCATTCAGCCGATCAATGAACAAGACCCCGTTGAGATGGTCATTCTCGTGTTGGATGGCTCGGGCAAGCAACCCATCAGCCTTGACCTGGAATACCTTCCCTTCCACATCCTGTGCCTGTACAGTCACCCGGGAAGGACGCTGTACATCATGCCAGACTCCGGGGACGGAAAGACAACCTTCTTCGTCAGTCGAAGTCTCAATAGAGGTCTCAATAATCTGCGGGTTGATATAGGCACGTTTTTCACCACCTCGGATATGAATGACGAATAGACGCTGGGTCACCCCAACCTGGGGAGCAGCAAGTCCCACTCCATCGGCTTCATCCATTGTTTCAAACATTGCATCCACCAAAATCTTCAACGCATTATCAAATTTGGTTACTTTCTGGCACTTCTCTTGTAGTACCTCTTCTCCAAGTGTATATATATCTAACATAATATCAAACTATACCAACACCCTTTGCAATGGTCAACGTTATCACGAATATGTCCGAGTTCAAGAGATTCCAATAGTTATTGTATACTGTCTATGAGTAGATACATCTCTAGATGAGTTGCAAAGGATCGAGGTCTACCTCCAGATAGACTCCCCGAGCAGGAGTGTAATCAGAAAGTGCCTTGGCAACCAAGTGATGGGCAAGGGATGCTTGTACCCCAGAAACCAATAGGTGGTAACGCCAGTTAGAAGCTATTTTCTCCAGGGGGCACTCGCTGGAACATAACACCTCTGCTCCCCCATTGACGGTGAGCTGTTCAATATGGGCGGAAAATTTCTGTACCTCTTGCTCCACCTTTTGCTGATTACGGCCTCTAAACACCAGGTTGATCAAGCGACTATAGGGAGGGAATCCTGTTTGTTTTCGGATCTCAAGCTCCTGGGAATAAAACCCCTGGACATCAGAGCGTAGTGCATATTGGATTGCAGGATTCTCCGGATGATAGGTTTGGATAATGACCCGTCCTTGATCATTATATCTTCCGGCTCTGCCGGAAACCTGAACCAAGAGGCTGAAGGTCCTCTCCTGTGCACGGAAGTCAGGTATGTTCAACCCACTATCAGCAAGTACAATGCCCACCAACTCTACGAGGGGGAAATTGAGCCCTTTTGCCACCATCTGGGTCCCAAGGAGAATGTCAATTTCTCCATCTCTGAATGCCTTGATCACCTTCCCCACCTGTCCTTTTTTTTTGGCACTGTCAGTATCCAAGCGTGCAATACGGGCAGAGGGGAAAAGACGACGAACTTCTTCCTCCACCATCTCCGTACCAAATCCACTGTAATTGACATCGAGGGAATTGCACTCAGGACAGACCCTCATCGGCTTTGTACGATACCCACAGTAGTGGCAGACCATCTGTTCCGTCCCTTTATGATAGGTGAGGGCAACTGCACAATGAGGACATCGCAACTCATATCCGCAACTATTGCAGTGGAAGAAATAGGAGAACCCACGTCTATTCAGGAACAGGATGGCCTGCTTCTTCTTGTTCAGGGTTTCCTTGATCCTCTCTTGCAAGGTCTTGCTGATCAGATTTTTCTCATAGGAAAGATTCACCACTTCAATGACAGGCATGGTACCGCCACTGACCCGGTTTCGTAAATGGAGTGAACCTACCTCCTTGTTCTCTTGCATCAATGCCCAAGCTTCCAACGAAGGTGTTGCACTCCCCATGACAAGGGTAGCCCCTTCGCTCTGGCAGCGTCTCTGGGCTACTTGCCGGGCGTGATACCGTGGAGTGTTGCCACTCTTGTAGCTGTTTTCATGTTCTTCGTCCAAAATAATCAGACCAAGATTGGGGAATGGGGCAAACACGGCACTTCGTGCCCCTATGGCAAGGTCTACCTCGCCAGCGATGATACGCTTCCACTCCTTGAGTCGTTGACTGGGTGTCAGTGCAGAGTGCAGGATTGCCACCCTCTGGGAAAAACGGTTGGTGACTTGCCGTGCCAGCTGGTGCGTAAGGGTAATCTCAGGCACCAGATAGATGACCGTCTTGCCCTCCCTGATGATTGCTTCAGCGGCACGAAGGAATACCTCACTCTTTCCACTCCCGGTAATACCATAGAGGTAGTACATCGGTTTTTCCCGCTTCAGGATGGTATCGATGGCATGTTGTTGTTCATCACTGAGTCTCTCAACCCGCCCAAAGAGAAGATCCTCCTCACTCTCCAATGCAGGAATACTGCTGTCTCTCCTGCCGCCTGGAATCATCATGCTTAACGCTTCTCCCCTGCTGCATAGGTAAAAACGGCTCATCCACTCGGCTAATGCAATGGTTTGTGTATTGTAGAGAGGGGTATCATCGATGACCCGCTTGATTTCCTTGATCGTATAGGTTGCTTCCACCTCATCCAGGGTCTCAACTACATAGCCGGTCATCTCCCTTCGTGCAAACGGGACGACGACCCGGTGCCCTATACGAGCCTTCTCTTCCATACCGTCGGGAATCTGGTAGGTGAAAGACCGGTCGACAGGGAGATCAAGCAACACCTCAACAAATTTGGGCATCACGACCTCCTGGGAAGCTGGATATTCAGATATGCTGCCACTTTCTTGAGGTCTTCCCAAACGGGTCTCCGATACTCAGGATTGCGTAACACTCCTGCAGGATGATAGGTAACCAGCACGGGGATTCCTTCATAGCGATGGAACCGGCCACGTAATTTGCCCACTCCTTCTGGAACATCCAACAGGGAGCGAGCCGCGACAGAGCCGGCAAGCAGGATTATCTCTGGCTTGATAAGCTGGACCTGGCGCTTGAGATAGCCTATGCAGGCTTGTACTTCATCTGGATGAGGATTGCGATTCTCCGGGGGACGGCATTTGACTATGTTGGCGATGTAGACATTGGTGGTACGGTCCATGGAGATGGAAGAGAGCCAGCTATCCAGATACTTCCCGGCCCGCCCTACAAAGGCGCGGCCACAAGCATCTTCCTCAGCACCCGGGCCTTCTCCGATAACCATCAGGCGAGCAGGTACCACACCCTCCCCGAAGACAGTATGAGTACGTCCTTCAGAGAGTCTGCACTTGGTGCACCGACTGACCAAGGCCTCAAGTTGTTTGAGATTTGTACCTTGTATGGAATCCTTGTCAACAGGAAGCGGAAGTACGGTATCAACCACAGAGGAAAAATCCACATGCTCACTATAGGTTACATCCTTGCCGGTGATTACCGCTTCAGCTTCGTCACATAGAGCGAGGAAATCCATCAGAGCGGAAGCCAACTGTTCTCGTCTCTCTTCACGTTCACTCATCATGCTTCTCCTCAAACCAAGCGTACTCGTTTTCATCATAGCTGATCTTGTACAGGTACAGCCCACATGCCTGTGCGGTTCGCCCCACCTTGTGCCGGTCCTTACTGGCAAGGATGGATGAAAATTCCTGCACCGGCATACCTATCTCGGCAAAATCCATCATCGAGCCGACCAAGGAACGTACCATCTTGTACAAAAAGGCATTTCCACAGATGGTATAGGTCAACAGCTGCTTACCCCACCTGTCTGTTTCCATCCGCCAGTAGGATTCATAGATATCACGCCATCTACTGGAAGAGACATCGCCGCTGGCGGTAAAGGTTGTGAAGTCATGGGTTCCCTGAATACAGGAAGCGTACCCATTGAGCAACTCAAGGGCGGGAAATCGTTTCACCTTCGCCACCAGACTCTGGTCGAAGGCTGTCATATCCTGTTCCCTTTTGAAGTAGTAACGATACATTCGTGCCATTGCGGTATAACGGGCATGAAAGGTGTTACCAGTTTCACTACTTTCCAATATTCTGATATCTGGTGGCAGCAAACGATTCAAAGCAAGGGCAAACTTTTCTGCTTTGACTTTCTGGTTCCGGATATCCATGTGACAGACTTGCCCAAGGGCATGCACCCCGCTGTCTGTTCTTCCACTTCCCACAATTTCCACTTCTTCCCCAATCATGGCCTTTACCGTCTCTTCCAGTACCTGGACAACGGTAAGGGCATTGTACTGCCGCTGCCAGCCACTGTAATGGGCTCCATGATACGAAACGGTCATGCGAATACGCCGGATGGAAGGATCGAGCTGTTGCAAGGGAGGTCGTCTCCAATCAGATCGTGGCATCACCAGCTCCTACAAGTACTACCATTGCAATGGCAACGGGGTCGTCATGGCTGATGGAGAGCATTGCAGTTCTCTTCCCTACCAATTCCTGGGCTCTTCCTTTACAGTGAAGTTCCGGCTTCCCGGAGGCAGCCCGTTCAACCCAGATATCCTGCAATGAGAGGTGGGCGAGGCCGATTCCTAGGGCTTTCCCCAACGCTTCCTTTGCCGCAAATCTTCCAGCAAGGAACTCAGCTTGGACTTCCTTTGCCATTGTCTTCGCCTCATCAAGCTCCCTGGGATGGAAAATCCTGGATTTCACATGATCTGAGAGACGTTCCATTCGTTGAATATTCACCACATCAACGCCAATACCACTGACCATCAGCGCGCACTCCCTTCTTTGAAGAGAATTCGATAATATTGGGGATTTGCCTGCAGAGCAATTCCTGCACTCTCAAAAACGTCCTCCTCGTACCTGAGAACCACGGGTGCTGTGGCAATTCCAGCCTTCTCAACTGAAGAAAAATCCAGACTGGCTTTGATGGATTCGGGATTGATGAGGTAGATAATATCCTCATTGCCTTGAATGCTTACCTCAATTGAGGATGGAACCAAGCTCTCTGCTTCCAAGGAGGTGGGTAGGTGCACCTCTATGGGGATGGAAACCACCCTGTCCCCCATGGTGGAAAACTGGATGAAGGCATACACCAATATAGCAAGCACCAAGGACAATACCTTGGCAGGCCAGTTGTAGGTCACCGATTGCAGATAATTATTCAGCTTCATCGCTACCAGGCTCCTGTAACAAATCCTCTGGGGTTATATCATGATAACTGAAGAGGGCCAACAACATACGTTTGATCGTACCAGGATCCAGGTCATAGTAGAGGTTGGCATTATACGTCATACTGATTGCCCCGGTCTCCTCACTGACTATCAGGACAACCGCATCTGATTCTTCTGCCAGACCAAGAGCGGCTCGGTGACGCGTACCGAAACTCTTTTTGATATCAGTTTGCTCGCTGAGGGGAAGATAGCACCCTGCGGCCAAGATTCTTCCACCCTGTACAACCATCGCCCCATCATGCAACGGGGTGTCATGGTCGAACACGGTAAGGATCAAACTGGTGGACAGGTCGGCATTCAGCCTCGTCCCACTGTCAATAATGTTCTTGATTCCCAAGCGACGGGGGAACACGACCAAAGCTCCCCTTCGCTTGTTCACCAACACATTGCATGCGTTGAGAATTGAGTCAATCTGGTCACTGCTGGTGGTTTGGGTTCCTATGCGGAACAATCGACTTCGACCACTCCAAAGCTGGGTGAAAGAACGTCTGAGCTCGGGTTGGTAGACGATGCAGATAAAAATAGTCGCTGGAATGGATATATAGCTGAAGAACCAGAGCAATACATCCAACTTGAGAATATAACTCACTGCATAGAAAGAGAACATCACAACCAAGACCTTCACCAACTGCTGGGCCTTGGTCTGGGCTATGGTAATATAAAATCGATAGAACAACCATGCAAGGAAACCGACCTGCAACGCAGGACGGAACAATGAAAGTATGGATTGCAATGCATCGCCAACCAACAACAACTGCTACTCCTTATCCTCGCACTCCCAATCCAGGGTACGGTTCACCGCTTTTTTCCAGAATTGAATCTTCTGCTCACGTTCTTCCTCGCTCATGTTCGCTTCCCAACGCTTGCCTTCTTTCCAGTATGCAGATAGTTCATCAAAATCCTTCCAAACCCCAACAGACAACCCTGCTGCATATGCAGCTCCGAGAGCCGTGGTCTCCACAATCAAGGGTCTAATAACAGGGACACCCAACAAATCGGCCTGGAATTCCATCAGCGGTGTGCTGTTGGTCATTCCTCCATCGACTTTCAAACTAGGCATCACAATATGACTGTCCCCTTCCATGGCCTTATAGATATCATGGACCTGGAATGCAGTTGCTTCCAGAATAGCCCTGCACAGATGTGCCCTATTGACGTACCCGGTCAAACCGGCAATAACGCCACGGGCATCCGACCGCCAGTAGGGAGCAAACAAACCACTGAATGCTGGAACGATGTATACTCCGCCGCAGTCTGGCACACTGCAGGCCAGCTTGTCCAGTTCCTGGGGACTTTTCACCAACTTAAGGTTGTCGCGAGCCCATTGAACCAACGACCCCGCTACAGCAATGGAGCCTTCCAGGGCATATACAGGCCGTTGGCCTCCTATTTGATAGGCAACCGTCGTAAGCAGTCCATGGGTACTCTTGATCAGTTTCTCTCCAGTATTCACCAGCAGAAAGCCACCGGTACCATAGGTGCTTTTTCCCATCCCCTCCGTGAAACACGCCTGCCCAAAGAGGGCAGCCTGCTGGTCTCCTAGAATTCCGCAAACAGGAACCTCCGCTCTTAGCGGTCCACTGGGAGTGGTTGTACCATAGATCATTCCACTGGAAGGAACAATAGTGGGAAGTGCATGCTTGGGTATATCGAACAGTTCGAGTAGTTCGTCATCCCATGTGCAGGATTCGATATTCATCAAGAGGTAGCGGCTGGCATTCGATACATCGGTCACAATTGCTTTACCACCGGTTAGATTCCAGGTCAACCACGTATCCATTGTCCCAAAAACAGCATCCCCTTTCTCTGCGGCATCACGCAACCCTTCAACGTTTTCCAACAACCAAGCTATCTTTGAAGCAGCAAAGTAGGGACTGAAGATCAATCCGCTCCGATCCTGGAGATAGCTCGCTTCGACCTCCTCCTTGAGGCGATCAATCAGCTCTGATCCTCTGAGGTCCTGCCAGACTATGGCATTGTGCCAGACTTTTCCTGTCTTGGGATTCCATGCAACGACTGTCTCCCTTTGGTTGGTGATCCCTATGCCTTCTATATCGCTTCCTTTTAGATTAATCTCTTTGAGCGCCTTGCTGATGCATTCACAACTGTTGTCCCAGATTTCCCAGGGATCATGCTCTACCCAACCGGGTTTGACGAAGTTCTGTTCATGCTCCAACTGATACGAGGAGACAATGCTTCCCCTCTGATCAAAAATGATAAAACGGGTACTCGTAGTCCCTTGGTCCAATGCTCCAATGTAACGCACACCGCACCTCCTTACCAAAGCAGTATAGCCGTTCCGCCTGCTTTTTAAAAGCATTGTTTGTCAGTTAAGAATGAAGGGAGACAAGAAAGTCTCACAGGTGTCTGCTGCGATGGGTTACTACAACGCAACCGTAACGAGTACACTATAGGGGCCAAGCACGGCATACCCATTTCACCTGGAAACAGAGGATTCGGGTGCAGCATAATTACAAAGGGACCAACGGATAAAAGAAGTCGAGCATCTGAAGAACAACATGGGCACCGTGTGGAATATAACAAGCATGATGCCGAGGAGAAGAGACCGAAACAGGGGGTAAGACTGTGTCTTGGTTGAATTGGTGACCCAGTTGGACGTGCATCAGTGAGAAGACCCTGCTTACAGCGGCAAGCGTATCTCCACCAGGCCCAGAGTCGTATGGAACCCAGAATTGCTTGTTTCCCCTTACAGAACACAAGACCCGTTTCAAGATTACCACAGGACAGGAGTACCAAAGCCTTCAGGAAGATTGGTTTTACTTTAGTACAACACCCAAAGGGAAAAGGCTTGATGCAGCACAGAAGGAGCCCGATATGCTTGCAAGGCAACTTGAACCGGTGCTCTATTTCGCCATTGGTTCAGGAGCTTTGCACGCGGGATAAAGGAAAACCACAATGGCATCATCAGACAGTATGCACCATATAGGATTGGCTCAACTCCTTTCCCCGCAATATTCTCAAGGGGATGACCACAAGGATGGCGCCCCAAGCAAAGCTCGGACATAAGCTTTGCTTTCCTAGGATACTGGAGGTACATTACGTGAAAAAGAAAAAGCGTGCAATCTTCTTTAAAAAAGACCCCAAAATTTTTAGTTGCAAAAAATTCTTGACATCCAAAACGTTTTGGAATAGTGTATATCCATACCCAAAACGTTTTGGATTGATATTTTTGGGAGTAAGTGGATCTATACAATAAAGGAGATTTGTATGAAAAAAGCATTCTTGATACTTCTTGTTCTGGCCCTCCTGAGCACAGGGACACTGTTTGCTCAATCAAAGAGTGAGGTCAGGAAAGAAAAACCTGTGGAGATTGAATTTTGGACTACCGAGACACAGTCTGACCGGATGGCAACCATTCAAGTGTTGATTGATACATTCACAGCTTTGAATCCAAACATCAGCATCAATCTGATTCCTGTTAATGAGGACGACCTTGTAACGCAAGCACAGACTGCAAAAGCAACAGGCTCGCTTCCTGCTCTCTTTGAAGGACCAGCAGAAACTGCGGTCTCGTTCGGTGCACAAAACATGCTAGATATTTCGAGTGCAACTGAAATCATACAGGAGATTGGCGTTGATCGTTTTTATAGCGGTCCTCTAAAAGTACTTGAGACCAGCGCAAAGAATCAGTACTATGCGCTTCCCTATCATGGTTGGATCCAGGGTATCTGGTATCGCAGTGACTGGTTCAAGAGAGAAGGACTAAAGGCACCAACAACATGGGATGATGTACTTGTTGCAGCAAAACGGTTCTACAAACCCGAGATAAACCAATATGGAATCTTGGTAGGAACGCTACCTGAGTCCTACACAGAACAATGTTTCACTCCTATTGCCATGTCCAACGGTGCAGCTCTATTCAACGCTGATGGTGAACTGATTTTCAACTCCCCTGAAATGCGTGAAGCAGTGGAATTCTATGCAGAGTTGGCAAAATATAATCCACCAGGACCGCAAACATGGCGTGCTCGTGACTATTACCTGCAAGGAAAGATGGCAATGTTTTTCTACTCTACCTACATCATGGACGACTTAGCTGTCCAAGAGGCTGCTGCAGGTTCTCTAACCAGCGAGTATTTCACCGAACTGAAAGGATCAAGCTTTGACCCTGACCTTGTGAATAAGACAGAAGTAGCTTCCATGGTAAAAAAGAAGGTTCCTGCAGGATATGGCACCGTTGTTTCCTTTGGGCTATTCAATCAAAGCACACCAGAACAAACAGCTGCAGCAAAGGAATTCCTTCGTTATCTCTATACTCCGAATGCTTATATTACTTTCTTACATATGGCTCCCGGTGGTATGAACCCCATGCTGAAGGGAATTGCAACCGATGAACGCTTCCAGAATGATCCTCAAGGATTATTCAAGCGGTATGGTACGCAGAAAATGGCTGATATCATTGACGGTTTGGAAAATGTGCAAACCTTTAGCATCGTAGAAGGCAAACGCATTGAAGCTGCCAGTGAGATAACTGCAAAAATGATTATTCCTCAAATGCTTTACAAAATCACCCAAGAAAAAATGCCCATCGATTCGGCGATGAATTGGGCTGAAGAGGAAATGAGGAAGGTCCTTCAATAATGGCCCTATCCGAGGGGGGGGAGGAGATTACCCCCCCCTCTTGAAAAACCCAAAACATTTTAGAGGTATACAATGCAAACAAGTCCAAGAGCATCTACAAAAGTGAAGGCCCTAAAAACCCGAGCACAACAAGAACAACGCCTGGGATGGTTATTAGTTCTTCCATCGGTAGTAATCATCCTTAGCCTCATTCTGTATCCTATCATCTACAATATGTTTCTCAGCTTGTTTACCTTCGACTATTCAGGGCAGCGTTCTTTTGTAGGATTTGGGAATTACGCAAAAGTCCTTGCAGACCCAGAATTCAGAACAGCTCTGGGTACAACCATATTGTATGTAGTCCTGACAACTCTTGGAACAACGGTACTGGGAGTAGTGGTGGCATTAGCCTTGAACAAAGAATTTCCACTACGGGGACTTGTACGTAGCATCGTACTCCTTCCCTATGTGGCTCCAGTCATATCAGTGGTATTTGCCTGGCAGTTTGTTTTTGATCCCGTAAATGGTATATTCATGGACATCTTTCACTCAAAACTAGGCATCTTCGCTGAGAGGGTCAATATTGTAGGAGACCCCAATACCGCAGTATGGGCAGCGATTGTCTTCAGCATATGGAAAAACTTTCCATTTATCTATCTTATGGTTCTTTCTCGCTTGCAAGCAGTTGACAAAACACTCTATGAAGCAGCTGATGTTGATGGTGCTTCTTCCTGGCAACAATTCAAGGCGATAACCATGCCCGAAATCTATTATGTGGTAAGTGCGCTGATTCTTCTTAGGGTAATCTGGAATTTCAACAAATTCGATGAGGTGTATCTCTTGTCCAGTAATGTGAGAGTACTCTCTGTATATACCTATCTCAAGGCATTTACCGGAAGTATGGACTTTGGACAAGGAGCAACACTCGCAGTTTTGCAATTCTTTATCCTAATCGGCTTTATCCTTTTCTATGTCAAGAAGGTACTCAAATGGTAAAAAAACGAAATATTGTAAAAAGCACACTGTTCTTCCTCTTGATCATGGCAATCCTGTTTTTCTGCCTCTTCCCATTCGCTCAGATGCTGTCCTTATCGCTGAAATACTCCTGGGATTGGGGGAACCCTTCATGGATCCCTTCCAAGGTGAATCTAGAAGCCTACAAGGAATTGCTGAACATCGGGGGGTCGCTCAAGGATGTACCTGAGTCGGTTCGGCTACTGCTTAGCGAATCACCGGACCTCACTGAAACGCAAAAAGAGGCAATCCTTTCCAAATATCAAAGCACAGGGGACGTTTTCCCCTTCCTCAAATATTTTGCCAACTCTCTCATGGTTGGGTTCCTGGCATCATTAATATCCGTATGCCTCTCAATACTGGGAGCCTACTCGTTTAGCCGACTCGTATTCCGAGGACGGTCCGTTGTACAACGGGGCGTGTTGTTTGTGTATATGTTTGGGGGAGTCCTCTTGCTTATTCCTCTCTACCGCATATTTGCAGCATCAGGACTACTCGACACTCCAGCAGGCACCGTTGTAAGTTTGATTATTATCTATGTGGTACAAACCCTCCCTGTCTCCCTGTATATGCTGGGCAACTATTTCCGAACCATTCCCTATTCTATAGAAGAGGCTGCCATGATTGAAGGCCTCGGTAGATTCGGTATTATTATACGTATCATAATTCCGTTGTCCATTTCTGCCATCGTTACTGTATTCATCTACTGCTTCATGATTGCCTGGAACGAATATATGTTTGCATCAATTTTCCTGAAAAGCTACAAAGGCCTCTACACACTACCCATCGGATTAAAAACCCTCTTTGTATCAAAGAATGCTATTTGGGATAGAATAATGGCTGCATCAATGCTTACAGCTATCCCGGTAATGATTCTATTCATGTCCATCCAGAAAAATCTTACAGGAGGACTTGCTGCAGGTGGTGTAAAAGAATGATTAAAAATCGGCATGCATCTCTTTCGATTGGAATGATACACTTCAAGACAGGTGATACAGATGGCGTCTCCCTGGAAATGGACAAGTGGCGTGATGTGTTTCTTTCAGAAGGACACACTGTACATTACTGTTGCGGACAACCGCCGATGCAAGATAATCAGTGCACCGTCCTTCCCTCTCTTTCCTATTTCCGGGAGGAGGCACGTGCATTGAATAGAGGAACATTCGATAATCTCGAGGATTTCGGCAGTGAATCGGCCTATGAAAAAACCATGGAAAATGAGGTACTGACACTAACCAAAGAGCTGCTTTCTTGGATTGATTCCGTCACATTGGATGTCTTGATTGTGGAGAACATTTGGTCAGTGGGATTGCACCCAGCAGCCGCCATTGCGTTGGAGAACGTCATACACGAACGCAGGCTTCATGTGCTTGCTCATCATCATGACTTCTATTGGGAGCGAGTGACCCCTATTAGACTTACCTGTAACTCTGCTATGCGGATAGCTGACCAATACCTTCCTCCCCATGGCGGACAGTATGCACATGTGGTCATCAACTCAAAGGCCCAAAAGGCTCTTGCAGAACGCAAAGGTATCAACTCCAACATCATCCCCAATGTCTTTGATTTCAGCAAAGGCCCATGGGAAATAGATACATACAACAGTGATTTCCGAGAAGCTTTCGGTATCAATGAGCATGATGTGCTCCTGTTGCAAGCTACCAGAGTGGTAAAGCGCAAGGGGATTGAGCTTGCTATTGATTTTGCCCAGATACTGACAAAAAAACTGGAAGCATATAATGGAAAAGCTCTTTATAATGGAAAGATTTTTTCAGAAGCAAGCAAGGTTGTCCTGGTACTTGCCGGTAGCATTGAAAATGATGCGGGAGCGTACCTCGCACAACTAAAAGAAAGAGCTCGTAGCCAACATGTCAATTTGCTTTGGATAGGGGAACATATCGAACATACACGTACAAAAAAGGAAGAAGCCAAAATATACAGTCTGTGGGATGCTTATGCGCATGCGGATATGGTGACGTACCCTTCCTATTGGGAAGGCTGGGGTAATCAGCTGCTGGAAGCAGTGGTGGCAAAACTCCCCATAGTCTTGTTTCCCTATGAAATATACAATAGCGACATTAAAAAATCAGGATTCTCAATGATTGAGCTTGGGGATAGAGAGAGCCTTTCTTGGGATACCCAAGGGCTTGCTCAGCTTCCTTCCGTTCAGATAGAACAAGCGGCTATTGCTGCCTGTACCGTCCTTTTCGACAGACATGCACGATTGGATATGGTAGAATCAAACTTCAAGATAGGTCAGGAATCGTTTTCCTTGGAAACCCTCAGTACGCTTCTTAAACCCTATGTAACAACTTGGAGCAACACACTATGGTAACATTGAAAGATATTGCTGAGCGCTTACATATATCAATAACCACCGTATCCCGTGCACTCGCGGGATATTCTGATGTAAGTCCTGAAACTATTCGCTTGGTACGGAATACTGCAACCGAAATGGGGTACGTACCCAACAGTATCGCCCAACGGCTACAGAAGAAGGTAACTGACACCATCGGCGTCGTTGTTCCCTATTCTGCCAAAGGCTACGGAGAGCCATTCTTCAGTGAATTGCTTGCGGGCATTGGTAAAGAAGCCTCAGAGCAGGGATTAGATTTGCTTGTTGCCTACGCAAAAAGAGAGAAGGAACTTTCATTCTACAAGAAACTGATAGACGGGCGAAGGGTAGATGGATTTGTCATAAGCAGGACATTATGCCACGATGAAAGGATTGATTACCTGTCATCCATTGACTTCCCCTTTGCTTCTTTTGGCATGGTTGAAAACAAACAAGACTTTCCGTTTGTTGAAGAAGACAGTGATTACGCAATGGCTTGCGTGGTAGATCATCTTGCCGGGAAAGGACATACAAGGATTGCTTGTATTGCACCGCCTCTTTCGGTCATGTTCTCTGCTGTTCGCTTACGGGCTGTAAGGAAACATATGGAACTCATCGGGTTATCACTTCCTGATGAGATGGTATGCATCGGTAGTTTTGACCAGAAAGATGGGTATGTACAGGCACACAAACTGCTTGATCTTCCTCATCCTCCGACTGCTATCATTTGCTTCAATGACAGTATTGCATTCGGGGCAATTAATGCAGGAAAAGAGCGAGGTCTTTCCATTGGGACTGATCTTGCCATTACCGGATTTGACGATGTACCCATGGCAGAGCTGTACAGGCCCCCTCTCACAACTGTCCGGCAACCTATCGCAGATATCGGTTCCCTGGTTACTAAACTACTTATCAAGGCTATACAGGAGAAGCATCCAACGTATAGGGCAAAAGCTGATGGCATAGAAAAAATGCAAATTATCCTATGCCCGACACTTATTATCAGAGAGTCATCATGAGTAACATGAATTTGCAGAATTTGGTCATCACCCATTTGACTGAGATATATGGAAAGAGGGAAGCAGAACACTATCGTGATGCATTCATATCATTATTGGAAAAATATCGAGGAGAACTTCAGCAGAAACTCCCAAAACCAGGGATACCACTGGAACAACATACCTCCATTCTTATAACGTATGCAGATTCCCTCGTAGCCGAACCAAACTGCCCAACGCTCCCTCTCCTGCGAGCATTTCTGCATGAGTATATCGGCTCAACCATTTCAACGGTACATCTGCTTCCATTCTACCCTTCCAGTTCAGATGATGGGTTTTCCGTTATTGACCCTGTCGAAGTAGATCCCGTCTTTGGAAGCTGGGAGGATATCCACGCTCTTCAGAAAGACTATCAACTTATGTTTGATTTTGTGGCAAATCACCTCTCACGTGAGAATACTTGGATCCAAGCATCCTTGAAGGATACTGCTCCGTATAAAGACTTCATCATCGAATTGCAGGGCGAGGAGGATATCAGTTCTGTATTCAGGCCACGTGCGTTGCCATTGCTGACCAAGATTGGAGAAAAACTGGTTTGGACCACATTCAGCAGTGACCAGGTAGATGTCAACTATCACAATCCCAAAGTCCTCCTCATGATGACAGAAATCCTGCTCATATACCTGGTACACGGTGCATCGGTAGTCCGCCTTGATGCCGTTGCTTTTCTTTGGAAGGAGTTGGGTACACGGTGCATCCACCATCCGAAGACTCATGCAATCATACAGTTTTTTTCGCAGATTCTTTCTTCTCTTTCACCCGATAGTCTTTTGATTACTGAGACCAATGTACCCCATAAAGAAAACATCTCCTACTTTGGAAATGGACACAATGAAGCCGCAATGGTTTATAATTTTTCACTACCCCCTCTTGTGTTCCATACATTCCTCTCGCAGGATGCTACTGCTCTATCCTCATGGGCGAAAACACTTCTGCTCCCTTCAAGCGAAGTAACATTTTTCAACTTCCTTGCCTCCCATGATGGCATCGGATTGATGCCGGTACAGGATCTTCTTTCAAAAGCTGAAATTGAGGCGATGGCTCAGCATACGCAAAAGGAAGGAGGTTTCATCTCAAGAAGAAATGAAAACGATGGTTCGACTAGCCCGTATGAACTGAATATCAACTACTTTTCTGCCCTCTCAAACATTATTGAGGATGAACCTGAGTCTCTTGCCATAAAACGATTCATTGCTGCTTCTGCAATAATGATCTTCTTCAAGGGAGTTCCAGGTATCTATATCCATAGCTTGATTGGCTCAAAGAATTGGACTGATGCACCATCGCTCTCGTTGAATCCAAGAAAGATTAATCGTGAAAAAATTGAAATACAATCTTTGAGAAATGAACTTTCGGACCCTCATAGCAGACGCTCTGTCATTTTAAAAAGTATGCTTGCACTCTTGGAAATCAGGAAACATGAAGCAGCGTTATCTCCACTTGCCGACCAAAAAATTATAGATACAAACAATCCAGGATGTTTTGCATTCCTTCGTACCGCAAGAAAAAAGAGAGAAAACAACAAACCCTTGGAAGAGATTTTAATTGCAGTCAATATCAGTGCTGTTCCACAAAGCATCCCACTTCATTGGTATGAAACCTCAAAAGAAAAAGAATATATGGATCTGATCACCAATAGGACAAACGCCGTATCAGAATATATACAGCTTGATCCATATCAGGTGATGGTATTACTGCGTAAGAATTAGTTGGATATGAATTTGTTGCATGCATTTGTGTTCAAAGGGAATTATGAGCAAGAATTCCCATGTACCCTATCGTGATACATACTGTCCATGGTATACTCATTCTCATGAAACTTAAAGATATTATTGCATGTGTAGATGGACACTTGATCTGTGGAGAGTCACATCTCGAAGATGAGATTACACGGGGATTTGCCAGCGACCTGATGAGTGATGTGTTGACCATTCTTGAGGACGACATTCTTCTCATCACAGGACTCTCGAACAACCAGGCGATCAGGACAGCAGAGATGAGCGACATTAAAAACATCCTATTGGTAAGGAACAAGAAGCCAAGCCAGAACATGATCGATATGGCACAGGAGCTGAACATTTCCCTCTCTTACACTTCCTACTCTCTGTTCAAAGCCAGTGCACTGCTCTTCAACGAAGGATTGAAACCGGTATATTGAGATGCATCAAGAGTATACCGTACCAGCCCAAGATTTCTCAGTAGCCGGAGTTGCCTCAAGTAACTTCAAGCGGTTGCTTAAACAGTTGAATCTCCCCCCGAAGGTAATCAAACGAATTACCGTTGCCGTCTTCGAAGCCGAGGTCAACGTCATTGCCCACTCCTATGGGGGCAAGATTGTCTGTGAGCTGAGTGAAAACACCATTACGGTAGAAGTCATCGATACCGGTCCAGGTATCCCTAATCTTGACCTTGCTATGAAGGAAGGGTGGTCTACGGCCACCGAAGAGATCTTGGAGCTAGGGTATGGAGCTGGTATGGGACTGCCGAACATCAAGAAGAGCTGTGACCGGCTCTCAATCAAGACCCAAGCAGGAGGGCATACCCATATAACCATGGGGTTCGACCTGAAGGAGGAGTCATGAGTGACCAGATATTTCATCACGCTATCAGGGTCATCACCTCCTCCTGCAAGGGATGTACCCATTGCATGAAGCGGTGTCCAACCCAGGCTATTCGCATCCACCACGGGAAAGCGGAGATCAGCGGGGAACTCTGTATTGACTGTGGCCAATGCATGGCAGTCTGTCCCAATGACGCCATCAAGGTAGAACAGGACCCCTTCGACCAATTGGAGGACTACCTGGTCCGTGTTGCCATCATCCCTGCCGTATTCTTAGCCCAATTCCCTGACACTATCACGTTTGGCGAAGTGTTAGGGGCGTTGTACGCAATCGGATTTACCCATATCTACCTTGCTGAGACCGGTGTAGATATCCTGGACGTCCTTGAGGCAGAGGAAGGAACACCTGAATTGCCTTTGATAAGCAACTTCTGCCCTGCTGTGCAACGCTTGACCCAGATTCGTTTCCCCCTCTTGGTAGACAACCTGAGCAGGCTGCGTCCCCCCGCCCAAGTAGCTGCCATCTTTGCAAGAAGCGAACTTGCTGAACTATCAGCAAACCCAGGAATATTCTATTTCACCCCGTGTGCAGCAAAGATTGCCCAATTCAAGACTGAGGGTTCAGAAGAGAACCGATTATTTGATGGCATCATCAATATCGATACTGCGTATAATCTGGTAAGCACCTATCTTGCAAAGCATGACCAGGTCCAGGAAGGCAGTTTTACCTTTGCCATGTGCACCAAGCAGGCACTGCTCTGGAGCTTGGTGAAAGGCCAGATTCCCTCCCATGACGGGCGTACCCTTGCAGTTGATGAGATGCATAATGTCATTGAGTTCTTGGAAATTCTCGAAGAAGAAGAACAGACGAACTTGCAATTTCTCGAATTGGAAGCGTGTGCTGAAGGGTGCGTGGGAGGAATTCTCACAGTGAGAAACCGATTCCTTGCCTCAGAACGGCTCAAGCACTACTCCCAGCAACTTCCTGAGGTGCTTGATGAACCATTTGTCAATCGTATCCGTAGCCAGGCAGAAGCCTTCCGTGACAACCCCATGTTGCCTCCTTTTAAAGCAACAACGGCGATGGGTCTCGATGCAGATCGTTCCAGAGCTTTGTATAAACTCCAGAAAGTGACCGATATCTTGAAAGTCCTACCTGGTATCGACTGCGGACTTTGCGGAAGTCCCACCTGTAAGAGTCTTGCAGAGGATATTGCGCGTAACCAAGCAAGCCTCAAACAGTGTGTGGTGCTCAAACTGAGAAACGCACAGACCGCTCCCTCACTTTCCAGAATCTGGGGAGACAAAGCTAGAGCGGAAGACGTATCGAAGGACGATCGAGGATAGGGTGCTTCTCTTTTTCTGCTTCCAGCAGCTGGGCCCCACTGAGCACAACATAGGAGTCTTCTTCCTTTGCAGATCGAAGCAAGGCTTTCGCTCCTTCGTTGAGTTGTTTGCTGTCCAACTGCAACAAATGTTGGCGTCTCATTGCCCTGAACTCATCACTGATATGATAGAACAACCGCCTGAACGCGAGAATGGAATCCTGGCTGGGTGACAGTGGCTTGAGTTCACTCCCAATGGTTGCAATCAAGGCATTCTCAATATGTCCTGGATCAATATCAATTTGGGCATATTTATTGAGAATCTTGATGAAATCGCGATAGGTACCGGCAATGCGGGGGTCCCTGTAGGTAGAAAATACACAGATTTCTTCCATGACATCAGCATTTGCGGCAACACCGTAGGCACCACCCTGCCCTCTAATGACTTCCCAAAGATCATTTCCCGTCAGGATATTTGCAAGGAGAATCTGGGCGGCCTGCAACACAGTACCCCGTTTCTCAGTTCGCATGGCCCATGCTGCATAGCTGACCGTTGCAGGAAGTCGGTAGAGTTGTACTTCATGAATGGTTCCTTTGCTTACCTCTTTGTATGAGCGTGGTACCGGTTGTACTACTCCCTGGTCACTGAATGCCTTCGTGAATGCTTCATACACTGGAACAAACTCTTGAACCAACGCTTCATCACAGCTGAGATGCAGGAGCAATCTTCTGCGGTTGGAAAGCTTTCGTTGCAACCGTTCCAGTTCCTGTGCAATAGAGGGAAGATCTTTCTCTTCTATCGATTCCAAGAAAAACCACTGATGTAGGCCTGAAAGTTGCTCCCCTTCCCACTGGATGGGGGAAAACACACTTGCAGCACAGAGGCTTGCAAAGCTATGGGCACTGTAGGTAACACTGTCAGCAAAATCAGTTTTATAGTTGTTCAATACCAACTTCAATTGCTTCAGGTCGCCCATATTCGCACCGGTGAGCAGTTCCTGGACGAACTGCATAGCAGGCTCAAAGTCCTCTCTGAGCGTCTTTACCCTGCACATCAGCATCAAAACATCACGTTCGTTGCATGAACTACCCATTTCTGTATAGACGTTGAAATCACCGGTCAAGTGCTTCAGTCTGGTCGCCACCTGTGCATAGGTAAGGTCCCCCAACCCTGTGGTCTGGAGCAATCGGGTATACAAAGGCAACAGGATCAGCTCTCGTTCACTAAGATCCTCCACATTGAACGCGAAATCGGCGTATACAATCTGGTTACAGAACTGTGGACGGATATAGAGTGGCTGCCCTGCACACTGCATCGTTTGGTGCGTATTGGGACGAATTGTAGAGGGAAGGTCCTCCAGATGGAGACGTGGGATTGTAGCCAATGCCTCAGGAGTATCTCCTTCCATTTCAAACTGCAGGAAACGCTGGTTCTGGTCTTGCAAGAGCTTGACCCCTTTCTTGTCCAGAGACGCAGTGACCTGTGTTGCATATCGAGCGATGGCATCTGTCTGTCTTTTCTGATGTTCGCCATCTGGTTTTACCGTAACCAAACAACGGTGCGGATTGTCCAGAAGATGGCGTTTGATCCAATTCTCAAAGTAACGAGAATCCTTGTGGAGTGCATCCTCCAAAGCTTCGAGAGGTTTCCCCGACTCAATGGTTGCACAAGGGGATAGATCATAGAGCCACCCACGTAGACTTCTGTTCAAGGCCCTTAGCCCGTTGGGAACACCTCCCGGTATTTCCAGCTGCTTGAAACGAATCCGTTTCAAGGAAGAGGCAACCATTTCCGGATCCAATCCCTCTTTGACGATTGTCTCCAAAGCTTGCAAGATACATGCTTTTGCATCTTCTGCCAATTCCGGTTTGATCCCCTTGAATCCTACCAGGAACGGCATCTGCCTGAAATCTGCACTCATGCCACTCTCAGGAGAAATGTCGATACCCAGCCCACTATCGAGCAATGCTTTGTACAAGGGGGCTGCCTGATTACCAAGCAGCAGATCAACAAGGGTGGAAAGCGTGATGACCTGCAGAGGGTCACTCACGTCAGTGGTTGCCCAGGAAAGCACTACCGAGGCACTTTCCTTTGTCTGCCCTTCTTCCATGGGACTGGTGAGAGTGACACTTCTCTCCTTCTTCCATGGTTCGGCTACAGGACAGAGGCTGTTCACCTTGAGAGAACCACGTGTTTTCAGGTATTCCTCATCAAGGTATGAGAGATACTCCCCTACCTCAAGATCCCCATACAAGAAAAGCTTGCAATTGGAAGGGTGGTAAAACTGGCTATAGAAGGAGCGAAACTGTTGGTAATCCAACCGAACAATCTGCTCTGGATCGCCACCCGATTCAAAGGAGTACGGGGTGTCGGGAAACAGAGAGCGGATGCTGCCCTTGCCGACGATTGAATCATGGTCAGCACTATCACCCAGCATCTCATTGTAGACCACTCCTTCGAAGTGGCAACGCTCCTCTTCGCAAACCAGGCGTACGCCTTCCTGCCAGAACGTCTCCTCACGAAGCAGAGGAGCAAATACAGCATCTGTATATACATGGAAAAGATTCTCAAAATCCTTCTGTAAGGGACTCGCACCGGGATAGAGGGTTTTATCCGGATATGTCATTGCATTCATGAAGGTATTGGTACTTCCCTTGAGCAGGGTCATGAAGGGATCCCTCACAGGATAGCGTTGGCTACCTGCCAGTACACTGTGTTCCAGGATATGTGCAATACCACAATCATTATTGGGAAGTGTCCGAAAGACATAGCTGAAGAATCGTTCTCTATCAGAATTGATGAGCTGAAAGACCTCCATATTGGTCTCGATATGTCGGAACAAATATCCGGTTCCCTTATACTCATCAAGCTGGGTGATTTCCACCAGTTGGAAGCCCGCGAGCTCATCCCCTAAGGCCCATTGCCGTTGTATCATGCTCTTTCGCTCCTTTGTAAGGTGGACACTATCACGAGTTCTCATGATTGACAACCCTTGCCTCAAGCTCTACCGTTCTCCTATGCATACCATAGGACCACATACCAGTATTGCCGGAGGAGTACACAACGCAGCCATACAGGCAGCCAATTTGGGAGCCAATGCATTCGGGATGTTTACCAAGAACCAACGGCAATGGAAATCCAAGGACCTGGACAAGGAAGCTACAACACTGTTCAAGTCCACGATGGTGGAGAAGGGTTTCACAGCACAACAGGTGCTGGTACACGATAGCTATCTTATTAACCTAGGTAATCCAGACCCTGAAAAGAGAAAGAAGAGCTTGGAAGCCTTCATCGATGAACTGCGACGGGTCGATCAATTGGGCTTGAGCCTGCTCAACTTCCATCCAGGCTCCCATTTGGGACTCATCGATCCCAAGGAGAGCCTCTCTCTGGTTGCCCAGAGCCTCGACATTGCCCTCAGTGAAACAGATCATGTGGTTGCAGTCATTGAGAACACAGCAGGACAGGGCACAAACCTGGGTTCTTCCTTTGAGGAACTTGCATATCTCTTCGAGCAGTGCACGCAGAGAGAACGCATCGGTTTTTGTATCGATACCTGTCATGCTCATGCTGCAGGATACTCCATGAGCAGCCCCGAGGAGTTCAATACAGCCATAGAACAATTCGACACCCTCCTTGGCCTCTCCCATCTCAAGGGGATGCACCTCAATGACGCAAAAAGTAATGCGGGCAGTCATCTTGACCGACATGCAAGCCTGGGCATGGGAAGTATTGGATGGGCCACCTTCGAGTACATTGCATGTGACGCACGATTTGAGAACATGCCTCTGATTCTTGAAACGGTGGATGATACGCTCTGGAAGGATGAGGTTGCCCATCTCAGATTCGGAGGCAGGCGATGAATCGTGTATTCAGCAAACCTCTGCTGTTCGGACACAAAGGCTCGTCAGCTGACCACCCAGAAAATACACTTCCCAGCTTTGCTGACTGCCTGGAGCATCACATTGATGGGATAGAACTGGATGTACAACGTTGCAGAAGTGGTGAATTGGTTGTAATCCACGACTATGATCTAATGCGTGTGGCAGGCCACCCAGGCAAGGTAGCTGAACTCTCTTATCAAGAACTCAAGAAGATCGACATCGGAGGGGGAGAGCATATTCCCTTGCTTGCCGATGTTTTTGCCTTGGGAGGCAAGGCTCTTTACTATGATATTGAGATCAAGGCTCCTGGAGCGAAGGACTTGGGACTGGAGCAACTACTGCTGGAGAAAATCTATCAATCTGGCATGGAGTCCCGTTGCTTTGCAAGCTCATTCAACCCGATCAGTTTGCTCAGATTCAAACGCAAGAGCAAAGGGTCCATCCCGACTGCCTTGATCTATGGTGATAATCCTGGGGTACCGAGAATACTTCGCCATGGTTTTGGAAAATATCTCACCCGCCCTTCCTATTTGAAGCCATCCAAGAATCGGATTAAGGAGGCTCAATCCTTCGGTTACCAGCTATGCGCTTGGACCGTCGATGAGAGAGGAGATGCCGCATCGCTCCTCGCACAGGGGGTGATGGGAATCATCAGTAACAACCCAAAAGCACTACAGGACTTGTTTAGCGTTTGAACAGCCAAGCACTCTGGAGATATGCAGCAATGGAACCAAAACGGGAAAAGGCAACACGCTGTGCCTGCTCACGGGTTTGTCCTGAACCAACTGCCTCCAAGGAGAGTGTGTCAAAGAGCAAGGCTCCGCTATTCAGATCATAGAGGCCGACATTTCCACTAGCTACCACCACCCAATGGTCTCTGACCTGTTGCTGGCTTGCCACCCCGACACTTCCAAGAAAGGCGAGGTCAGCCTCTCCCTTCAACTGGGAGAGCTGATCTTCTGTATCGGTTGGTTTGAGATTGATCTCTTGCACCAGGATATCATCAAGCGCAAGTTCCTGGTTGAACACTTTCAGTGCCTGATCCCCGCTGATAAGAGATCCCTCGAGAGAGAACTCCTGGATTTCACACAGTATGCTTTTGCCGGATAGTGAAGCAGTGAGGGTATAGGGAAAGGTTATGGAGACCTGTGAGACTGCTTCCTGGACTCTTTCAACCTGCTCTTGAGAAAGCGTCTTCTCAAGTTTTGCGATGGTCGATGAGAGATCCAGTGAAAATATGATCTGACCATCCTTTATCAAACCTTGGTTATAAGGGACGAATAAGAAATACCCATCGCTGGCAGTATTGAACTGCAGGAAATCGGTATACGTCTCAGAGATGCTGTTCCTTGCTTGGAATGTCGCATTGATGGGAGCGTTGAGCACCTTTGGGGAGAGCAACCGGCTCTTTCTCCGTAGGTACACAGTTACCTTCGCTTCTGTGCTCACTGGGTTACGGAGACTGAACCGAAGAGCTTCAATAAAGGATATGGCTTTATCCAAGAGTGTTTCAGTCTCATATTTCCTCTCACTGACAGGGCCTTCTGCTGACAGCATGGCAGCTTCCAGATACTGTTTGATAGCGCCAGTATCATCATTGGAACGATAGGCTTGGCCAGCTGTATTCAACATTGCTTCAATGGTCCTTTCCCGTTCTATCATCTGATTGTAGACACTGGTGCGTTTCCCACTGAGCAATGCTTCATCCATGCGAGCAAGCAGATAGACATCGAAACCAGTCCTTCCTTCGCTGACGGTATATTCACTTGCAATGGTCAGATTGAAATCTGCAATGGCATTTGTTGTGGTGAGTTCTCGATAGTACATATCATAGACATCTTCACCTACATATGCTGAAATCTGGTCCAAGATATCCTCATACGCCAACAATCGTGCATTATAGCTGACTGGGGCGGTTCCCTTGCCTACAAAAGCAACTTCCCCACTCCGTTGTTGGGGTGAGTATGCCCAGGAAGGAAGCCCCTCTAGCTGTGCTCGTACCAATGGGGAAAGTGAGGAACAGGAGATAAGCATCAAACTCAATAGGAGCACAAGACATACTCCAAGGAATGGTCGTTTCATAGTGTATAAGTGTACGCTGTTGTGAGCTTGAGGAAAAGCCCTTGTTCAAGAAGCAGGGCTTCACTTGCAGCAACGCGATTTCCAAGCGCTAGGGAGAGTGTCCAGTTGGAGAGGGCACATGCAACGCCGACTTCACCGGAAGCTTGATAAAAACTATCCTGCAATGATGTATCGTAGCCTGCTGAAAACAAGGCTGTAGCATCAAGTGAAAGATTTCTTACCAGAGCATTCTGAGCGGAAGAGAATTGACTGAGTGGGAGCTTCGCCGAGAGCCCTATACTGCCATGGATGCGGCTCGTCAAAGTTGCCCCAAGGCCAAATTGAGCAGAAAAAGGATGCATGGCAAGCGGCCAGGTAAGCATAAGATCAACAGCAGAAGCAAGATTCTTGTTGAGAGAAAAAGAGAGTGCCACACTCTTGTTTCCCTGCTCCTTGAGCTCCATACCCAAGAAGAGCGGTTTTCCCGAAAGCTGGGAGAGCAACAACACCCCCTCCTCTTCAGCAACGCGGGTCACCACCACTACTCCCTGGGCTCTTCCTTTTGCATCCAAAACGGTGAATCGATCACCTTCTTTGTAGGAGTGTTCGTCAACCTTGGCCCCAAATTCACGACCAGAAAAGGAGGTCAGACTGAGCGAGGGCAAGGTATCAAACAGGGAAAGACCATCATAATTGAGCGCAGTAGCAAGGCGTTTTTCATACTCCTTTGCCTCTCCAAGGAGGGTATAGGTAAGTTGCCTCTCTCCATAGGAAAGTACAAGGGAGAACTCCCCCTGTCCTCCGCCTTCCAGTACAGCGCTCAGCACGCCTTCTTCAGGCAATCGCTCCACCAGAGCATCCTCTAGTGCACGCTGTACTCCTTCTACCACCTCCTGGGGCACATCTGCATCATGCGTAAATGCAAGTTGCGCAGAGGAGAGCGGAAGCATGGCAAAGGCAAAGACCAACAGGGAGAGTACCAGCCTCATGTGGCTGCTCCAACTTCGATGATCTTGAGGATCAAGCGAGTTGCATCCTCCATTGCAGGCAAGGCAGCCCACTCAAACTGGGAGTGAAGATTATGCCCACCGGTAAAGATGTTCGGGCAGGGAATATTCCTTTCATTGGCCATGCGAGCCCCATCGGTTCCTCCCCTGATCAAGGTTTGCTCAAGCTTGAATCCCAGCTCATCACCAGCTTTCAGGAGATTCTCCATGGCAAAGGGTTTGTTCTTTGCAACCAAGGCCATATTGTAGTAGATGTGTTTAGCATCAACAGAAACGGTTCCCTTTGGATACAGCGCCTCTGTAGCTGCTGCCAACTGCTTGATCGCCTCAATTCTTCTATCGAGAATCTCCAGATCAAAATCCCTGAGGTATAGGGTCAGGTCAACCTCGGTGTTCGTTCCGCTCATGCTCTGTGCACAATAATATCCATACCGTTCATCAGTGGCCTCCGGACTTTCAGCTTGAGGCAGGGCATTGACGAAGAAGGCGGCCATGGTCAGTGCATTGACAAGCCGACCACGGGCAGCACCAAAGTGGTAACTCACTCCACTGAAGTGAACGTGAAGGGTTGCAGCATTGAAGCATTCGCTTTCAATCTCAAAACGCCTTCCCCCATCGATGGTATAGCAGTAGTCACAGCTGATCTTCTCATATGGAAAGGTATCCATCCCCGCTCCGGTCTCCTCATCGCTGGTGAAGATACACTCCACCACTCCATGCTTGAGTTCAGGATGAGTGAGTAAATACGCTGCGGCACTCATTATTTCAGCCACACCAGCCTTGTCGTCACTGCCTAGGAGCGTAGTTCCATCGGTAACAACGATTGTCTCTCCCTTGTAACGCAACAACTCTGGATTATCCTCAACCTTGAGGGTGTACTCTTCATTGAGCGGGATGTCTTTTCCATCATAGGCTTCAATGACCCTGGGTTTTACCCCATTGCCAGGAACATCATCTGCAGTATCTACATGGGCCATGAAGGCCACGGTGGGGACAGCATGGTCAATGTTGGAAGGGATTCTACCGATGACCACCCCATGCTCATCAACCTGGATGTCTGTGATCCCCAGCTCCCGTAATTCTTGTTCCAGCAACCTGAGAAGATCCCATTGGCCATCGGTGGAGGGGTGTTTCTCCCCTACTTTCTTGTCATCACTCATGGTATCTATGACTGCATAGCGCAGAAACCGTGTCAGGATAGTATTTGCAAATGTATTGGGCATTGGCCTCTCCTCTTATTTGAGTATTCCAATGCCCAGTATTTCACAAAGTGGTCTTGCAGGCAACCAAATCCACGCTATTTAGATAGTGAAGTCATAGCTCTTCAACATCGGCTTGACCATATCAACCACATTGTAGAGTGCAAACACACAGATGATGATTCCCGTGACCACAGGTCCTCGCTTGAGGGTCTTCCCCACCGAGATGACACTGGCAGTCATGGCACTGGAGAGTTCCGGCTCAGTGGTCACCGTCTTCAACCAATCACCGAAAGCTTCATCGGGAGTACCTCCAAATTGATAGTATCTCCAGATGGACATGACCGTGGTGGCGACCACTCCGCTTGCAATTGCGATGGCGGTTGCTGCTGAAATCTTTCCCCAGAAGACGGTGTTTGGGATGCAGGCATAGACCACCCCGGCGGTAAAGAGTACCAGTGTCCTGGTCACCAGCTTCTGCATATCCTTCCAGAAAGCAGCACGTTGACTGGGAGCCAAACCACGGGCAAGCGACTCCCCCTTTGCCTGAAGCAAACTCCTCCTTTGGTTCAGCTGTTGGTCTAGTTCAATCTGCTCCTCTTCACTGAGGAGGGTGTGTGCGAAGGAGACCACCGTCTCAACGTCCTCCTCACCCTGTGGGTCACCTACTGCATAACAGAACTCCAGATATTCCCTTCCCTGGTTTTCAGAGAGGGTGTTACTGACAATCTGCTTTCCAGAAGGCTGGCTCGTTCCCAATGCACGACTTACCTCCTCTTCCAGATACGGCCATACAACATCCTTCTGTTGCTCGATCATCTCAGAGACAGCTGGCAAGAGCTGATCATCTGAAACCTTTTGCTTCTCGATTGATTGCAAGCCCATCGAACAACCAGAAAGTTGTACAATGAGCAACAATACCAGAACCTGGGTACCAATGCGTTTTTGTATCATGTTCCTTCCTCCTCTTGGATATCTGTCTGGTCCGTTTTCCTCAGGGGAAATGTCCACCCCACAAGTAATGAGAACCGAATCATGGGAAAGCGGGAAAAGCGCAGCGAAAGCGTGTTGTATGCAGAACTGAACACACCATTGGGGTCACGCAGGATTACTCTCGGTTCAACACGCAATCCCTTGTAGGGAGTGATGGTCCAGCCGAAAGCCATTTCATTGAGAAACGTGAGAGGGTCCTCCTTATCGTCATACCAGTCATTGAAAAGAAACCCAACCTGAATCAGGGAAACAGTGAGATGCAGCCCACAGTCCAAAGGATAATAATCCAGAAAAAGTCCACTTTCCAACAATCTCGGACCTCCTATCTCACGCTCAGCAGCAAGGCTGATCGGGAGACGAAGGGCAAACTGCTCATCGAGGGAAAGTCCTACCTCCACACGAGCGAGCACTGTCTCCTCCCACAGCGCATCAATAAGTGTGCCATCCACAGCGCAGAACAAGCTATGTCCTGCTCCGAAGATGGGGCCGCAAATGATGAGGACGGGAATGAGAATCATCAAGGTACGCACGAAATTCCTCCGTATGCTGAAGCTATCACGGAGAGAAAGGATGGGATATTCACCAGATTGGGTACCAAAGGCGTGTGGGATTCATATCTCTTCATGAGAAAAACAGGAATTCTTCTCATTAATGGGCGTAAGTCATGGTAAACTTGTACACAAACTATGACCTTTATTGTTATAGTTACTGATAAGGAGTCTGTTGTGAACAAGATTTGGTCTGTAGTATTGATTGTCATTGCTGTCCTATCTGTGGCTGCAGGTACCTACTGGTACGTTGAATTCAGGCCTTTGGCTGGACAAAGTAAGACAGAACAAACAACAACCAGTGAGCAAACACAGAAAAGTGAGTCCATCCAGGTCCCACCGGTTTCCTCTGTACAGAAAGATGAACCACCACAAACAGCAGAAATCCCTTCTGAGTCTCTGCAACAATCCTCTGAAGAGCCTCCAGTACAAGAGGTCCCTAGTGTACCAGTGATGAAGGTTGAGGCCCAACAATCTGTGCTACAGGTGACAAAGCCGATGCCACTTCCGGTAGACCCCTTGATCACAAACGGAATCCTCAAACTCCCAAGGCCGAAGGGCCCTGTGGTACAGATTCCTTTCGCACCTCCAATTGTTGCAGAAACAGATCAGGCAGGAGAAGGCTTGGTACAAGAAACAACGCCAGTCCTTGATATGGAAGAAGAGCCAAGAAAGAAGGAAGAACAGGAAACTATCCCATTGCCTGAAGAAGAAATACAGACGGTAGTGCTCAAACCGAGTACCCCACCAATAGCTTCCAGCAATGTATCCTTCGACCAAGAGGCTTTCCAGTGGTCAGTCAACTCCTCGGTCTCGTTCCTTGACTATCAGTACCCAGGTGGAGACAAAGGCTTCGACATCCAGGTGGATCTCCTCAAGCATGGGGAAGGAGCCTTCAGGTTTGGAGGAACCCTTGAATATGCGAAAATCGAAGATGATCATGATGAGATAAGCGTATTGGGAAAGGTGCAGTGGAACTTGCGAAATGACAAGCCGCTCTCCTTCCCACTTTCGATCTCACTTGGTCCTACGGTTATCATACCATCCAGTGGCAACAATGAGTTTGGCGTGACCGGGAAGATCCAAGGAGGCATCTCCTATGCGTTGACTGAATGGATGCGTGTCTTCTACGAGGTAGGGGTACAGGCACAGTGGAACATCACTGCAAATGATTTCACCACCCAGCTTGAACCAATGCGCATTGGATTTGGATTTAGTTTTTAGAGATCTTTGAAGGATGGAGCCTGACTGGCTTCTTCTCCTACCCCAACACCCTCAGGAGGCCGACTCCAGCCGAGAGCTGCAGTAAGGGCCTCCTTCTTTTTATGAGCACGAGAGACCACAAACTTGGCTTCGCCCCGACCCTTCGCCTTGAATGTAACCCCACTGCGTACAGAAAGTACCTTCCCAATAGAGAACCCTTCGATATCAGCAATAGCAAGACGATATGCTTCTTTCACCGGTTTACTTCCATCCCTGCGATAGAGAATGATTTCGTCCTCGGCAATAATCAATCTACCTCTCTGCAGATCTCCCTCCCCTAGTGGAGGAACCATTGCACAGAACAGTGAGTAGTGGAAGGGCTCGTCTACAGCCTTACGAACTTCTTTTTCAGATACATAGTAGGTAATTCTGTAGAACAGCCACACCAATAGAAACAAGAGGGGAAACATCGAATAATAGAGCCCCTTCCCGATATATGAGGGGTTGATAAAAACCAAGAAGAAGGTCAATGCCAACAGAATGAGTTTGATGAGAGCTTGCATGACCCCAATGTACTTGCTCAAAGAAAAAAAGAAAAGCCATGAAGCAAAGACTTCCCATCCGCCTCTTCTTTTGTGGAGGCTACTATGAACAGAATATCACAATGTTCACGCTGGCTTTGGATCCCCCTTCTTTGTTGCTGCATGTGTTTTACCTTTGGGGGATGCAAAGAAGAGAGCGCAGGCCGCTCCTCCTTGCATGTAAGCATGGAGAGACGGTCTGGTGCTGAGAAGACCTTGTTGCCAAACGACACTCCCCTGGAAGTGTCTCGTTACGTAGTGGAAGGTGTAGGACCCCAGGATACCACCTTCAGTGTCATGTCCAACACCAGTGCTGTGGATGTGGATGGTCTCTTGATCGGCAACTGGGATATTACAGCTGTTGGACGGAACAGCCAGGGCGTTGATTTAGTCACTGGTTCCGTTTCGGTAAACCTGACAAAGGATCCCTTGGAAACGGTGATCACACTGGATGCGCTCAGTGGGAACGGCATGATGGATATTCATCTCCAGTGGGATGCAAGCAAGATAAACAACCCCAACCTGGAGGTATGGCTTACCGACCCAGAGGGAACCACAACCTCACTCACTCCCACTACAAACAACATGGAAAACGGTTCTGTTGTTTTCAACGGTTCTTATCCTGCAGGCTCCTATTTGCTGAGGGTAAAGCTGTACAGCGGGGCGACAGCAGTCGCTGGATGTGCGGAGGTGATTAGAATTGTGGGCAACAAGACCACCGAAGGAACAGTTGCATTGACGCTGGATAAGTATGCGGATATCCCAGCAACCATTACCTTGGTAGATAACCTGGGAGTGCCTGTCGAGTGCAGCATCCAAGGAGTCAGTGAAGTCATGCAGGCTCAAGTACCCGCAACCGCAACACTCTCCTCTGCGGAGTCAACAGACCTGGAGGTGAGTTGGTACCTTGATGGAGAGGAAGTAAGCAATGCCCTCTCCTGTTCATTCACCCCTGCGAGCGGACAACATCGATTGGATGTCATTGCAAAAGGAGCACTTCTGGCTAGTACTGGGTCGGCCAGCATCACTTTCAAAGCAGCCGTCGAGGGAACCGCAGGAGTTCCCAAAATCGTCGGATTGGTAGAGGACACTACCGGTGGCTTGTATGTCGGAAAGAATGCACATGTTGCGTTCCTGCCCGATGGAAAGTTGGTGCTGGCCAGCAATCAACACCAGACCATTCAAATATGTAGAATTGTCCGAGACACCCTGGAAGTGGTTAACACCTATACCGCTGCTGATGGCTTCAATGCAGTACAAGTGACCGATATCTATGTCGACCCGTTTACAAAACTTGTTGCCATTGCTGATGCAAGCATACCAAGCCTCAGCGTCTACCAGTATGATTCAAAGAATGCAACACTCAGCAAACAGTTTGAACGAAACAACACCTACTACACGAACAGCAGTCCAAGCAAGACCTTTACAAGCTTGCATCATTTGAGCAAGGATGCAACTACTGGAATACTCTACGCCTTGATTCCTGACGCATCCCATGTAGTGGAGACAAACCTGTATGCTCAGACCGCAGAAAGTGCTGATCCCAATGAGTATATATGGTGGTTCTCAGACCCACCAGTCTTTGACACCCTGGCTATCTCTGAAGGAGCCCAGAGTGCAGCTCTGGCAGATACGGCTACTGGATTCCTAAAACTGTGCCGTAAGAATGACATGGGTGCCCTCTTTGCTCAGGATGAGCACTTTCAGAGTGTTGATACACCCTATCTGAACTATATCGCTTCCTTGGAGTTCATCAATGATGATCAACTCATCTATGCAACGGATAACGACATTGGAAGGTTTGCCTATACGAGTACCACGTGGGCACAGAAGGAAGTATTTACCTCCTCCCAGAATGATATCGGGGTAATGGAGGGAATCACGCAACTGATCACCAACCAGAATGATACCATGCTCTATGTGCTCGCAAAAAACAGCAAGAACATCATCTCATTCTCGTTAGATGGTTTCGGGAGGCCTCTGTTCCTGAGAAACAGTACCCTTGGGGATTTTGCTCCGGCAAGGATGGCAATCTCACCCAGTGAGGAGCATCTTGCCATTGTCTCAGACACGAGTGACTCCCTGGTACTGTGTGCCATCCCTCAAGTTTGACGCCTATACCGAGCGCACGAGATCGAGACCCGGAATTTGTTCGGGTCTCTTTTACGTGGAAATGCCCGGCCTGTCGGGGGCCGGGCAAATTGGATACTGGCCAACTATCAGGCCTTGTAAACAGGAATCTCCTGATAGGTGGTATGTAAGAGATGATGAGATTTTTTGCTGAGCGGCTTGTCCAGGAACTCCTCGTACAGTTGCTTGATCGATTCGTTCTGGTGTGAACATCTGACCTTGCTCTGCTTGTCATCGGAGTAGAGACCGGCAGCACGCTTTGTACGTAGGACGTCGGTGGCTCCGTAAGGCTGTCCACCTCCGGCAATACAACCACCTCGGCAAGCCATAACCTCGATGAATTCATACGGCGCCTGCTTGCCCTCTGCACGGGCAGCCCTTACCTCATCCAGTACTTCTGCCACATGGGAAAGCCCATGTACTACGGCTACACGAACCGGCGTTCCATCGAAGTCAACCGTGCCCTTCTTGATCTCATCAAGACCACGTACTGATTCAATTTCAACATTCTCCAGCTCTTTTCCGGTAACAACATGGTAAGCGGTACGAACCGCAGCTTCCATGACGCCACCGGTGGCACCAAAGATGGTACCCGCACCAGAGTATTCACCAACCGGATTATCAGCCGCCTCTTCTTCAAGATGGAGAAAATCAATGCCGGTTGCCTTGATCAAGCGGGCAAACTCACGGGTGGTAAGGACAAGATCCACATCCTGATACCCGCTTGAGCGCATACTCTCGTCGCGGTATGCCTCATACTTCTTCGCAGTACAGGGCATGATTGCAACGGTATACATCTTCGCTGGATCCATATTCTGCTTCTCGGCAGTATAGGTCTTCTCTACAGCTCCCACCATCTGCATCGGGCTCTTCGCACTGGAAACCATGTCCAAGAGATCCGGATAGTATTTCTCAACGTAGTCAACCCAAGCCGGACAGCAAGAGGTGAACTGGGGAAGTGCTCCTCCCTTGGTCAAGCGGTGCACCAGTTCGCTTCCCTCTTCCATAATGGTAAGGTCAGCGCCAAAGTTGGTGTCATGCACTGCATCAACGCCAAGTCTGCGAAGCGCAGCATAAATCTTGCCAGTCGTGACGGTTCCAGCAGGAAGGCCGAAGGACTCAGAAAGCCCTACTCGGATTGAGGGAGCAATCTGGACAACCACCTGCTTTTCGGGATCAGCAACTGCTTCCTGGAAGGCAGCAACCTCATCCTTCTCATAAATGGCTCCAACAGGGCAGTGCGCAGCACACTGACCACAGCGAACACAGGGACTATCCTCAAGTTGCAACATTGCAGCAGGAGCCATGCAAGTTCCATCTCCACGCCCAATGAACTCAAGGGCGAAGACACCCTGCAGATCCTGACAAACCTGGACACAGCGTCCACACTTGATGCACTTCTCTGGATCAAGGACGATGGAGGCAGAGGATGTGTCCTTAGGCCTATCGCTCAAACGGACATCAAAGGGTTGCTCACGAATCCCGAACTCTGCAGCCAATGTCTGTAGTTCACACTCTCCATTACGGATACAGGTAAGACAGCTGGAAGGATGGGTACTCAAGATCATTTCCAAGATGGTCTTACGTACCTGGTACAACTCCGGGTCATGGGTAATGATGCTCATATGCTCGGCAGCAGGGGTAGCACAAGCCCTAAGGATTTTGGCATTACCCTCCTGTTTTACGATACACAGACCACATGAGCCAAACGGCTTGAGGTCATCATGGTAGCAGAGGGTTGGGATGGTTACCCCAGCCTTCCGGGCTGCAAGCAATATAGTTGTCCCCGCTTCAACCTCTACGGGAATGCCATTTATCTTTACATGTACGATACTCAATTGATTCCTCCTAACCTGATCCTAGTGGATTTCAACGGCGCCAAACTTACAAGTCTCCATACATACACCACACTTGCTGCAGATGGACTGGTCAATGATGTGAACTTGTTTTTTTCCGCCAGAGATTGCTGCGACAGGACACTTTCGTGCACAAGCCGTACAACCGTTACATTTCTCGGGATTGATCGAGTACCTGACCAACTTCTTGCAGGTACCACTGGGACAGTTCTTGTCCACAATGTGGGCTATGTACTCATCCTTGAAATGCTTGACCGTTGATAGGACCGGATTGGGAGCAGTCTGCCCCAAAGCACACAAGGAACCCTTCCTCATTGCTTCGCCGATGGTCTCCAGTGTATCCAAGTCCTGCAACGTGCCATTTCCGGAGGTAATCTTCTCCAGGATGTTGGTCAAGGACCGGCCACCGATTCTACACGGTGCGCATTTTCCACAGGATTCATCAACAGTGAAGTTCAAATAGAACTTTGCAACGTCTACAATACAGTCATCCTCATCCATGACGATCATACCACCGCTTCCCATCATGGAACCAATCCTTACCAAGGAACCGAAATCAATCGGGGTATCCAGATCAGCATCGGTAATGACACCGCCGGAAGGACCACCTGTCTGTACTGCCTTGAACTTCTTGTCGTTGGCTATTCCACCGCCAATGTCGTAGACAATCTCACGAAGGGTGGTGCCCATCGGGACTTCCACAAGACCAGAGTTGCGAATCTTGCCGGTGAGGGCAAAGACCTTGGTCCCCCTGCTATCAGGAGTTCCAATCTTGCTGAACCAGTTGCCCCCCTTGGTAAGGATGACAGGGATATTCGCCCATGTCTCAACGTTGTTGATGACAGTCGGCTTGCCCCAGAGTCCCTTCACAGCAGGGAAAGGAGGACGGGGTTGCGGCATACCACGCTTGCCTTCGATGGACTGCAAGAGTGCAGTCTCTTCACCACAAACAAATGCACCGGCTCCAAGGCGGATCTCAATATCAAAATCAAAACCACTGCCCAAAATATTATCTCCAAGAAGACCGTATTCACGAGCTTGCTGCATGGCAATCTCCAGACGATGGATTGCCAAGGGATACTCTGCGCGAATGTAGATGAAACCTCTCGTTGCTCCAATCGCCTTCCCGCAGATGGTCATTGCTTCAAGCACGCTGTGCGGGTCACCTTCGAGCGTTGAGCGATCCATGTAGGCACCTGGATCACCTTCATCCGCATTACAGACAACGTACTTGACGTCATCTTCTGCCTGGCGGGAGAAGTTCCACTTCATCCAAGTGGGGAAACCAGCCCCTCCACGACCGCGGAGCCCTGCTGTTTTCAATTCTTCGATGATATCCTCGCTTGTCATCTCGAAGAGAGCCTTCTCCAAGCCCTGATACCCTTCACGGGCAATATATTCGTCAATATTTTCTGGATCAATGAATCCACAGTTGCGAAGCACAATCCTGAACTGCTTCTGGTAAAATTTGATATCCTCTACCTTTGCATTCTTTCTGCTTGCTTCTTTGTCATACAACAGACGGGTGACTTCACGACCCTTGATGATGTGCTCACTGATAAGCTCTTTGGCATCTTCAGGTTTGACCTTCACATAGAAGGAGTCTTCGGGAAGAATCTTAACGATCGGGCCTTGCTCACAAAAACCGAAACATCCGGTCTTTACAATCTGTACCTCGTCGGCAACTCCCTGAGCCTTACACTCCTCTAAGAGGTTCTGGTAAATCTGGTCCGCACGGCTCGATTCACAAGCAGTTCCTCCACAGACCAAAATGTAGTTTCTGAACGCCATTATTTACCTCCATCCTTCTTGATGATGTCAGCTGCAGGACGATCGAACATATGGTCTGTCACCAGACGCTTAGCAATGATATGCTGCTCAACTATCTTGCGTGCCGTTTCCACGTCCACCTTTCCATAGATGACATCGGGCATACCGGGTACGATGACCTCGATGGTCGGCTCTACATAGCACAAACCCATGCATCCGGTCTGCGTGACCGAGACATTGTCAATCTTCTTCTCTTCAAGAACTTCCAGAAACGTATCGAGTACCGGTTTGGCACCTGCGGCAATACCACAAGTTCCCATGCCGACGATGATTCGGGCATCCTTGCCTTCAATATCGCGTTTCTGGATTTCATTCTGCTTCTTTTCACGGAGCTTTCTCAGCTCTTCAAGTGTCATTTTAGCCATGTTCACATCTCCTGTTGTCTGGAAGGTGACGTATTTCTTCTGTGCACATCCAAAGGAATCTCTTCGCGGTACGGTTCCAGCTCATCCTCCTGGGAGGCAAGGTACTGCCTAAGCAGACTCATGATTCCGCTGGTCTCGAATGGTCCAAGGACCGCTTCAAGTTCACTTTTTCGAAGCGTGTACGTATCTCCACCTTTCCCTGTCTCCAAACTCCGCACAATCACCAACTCCTTACAGAGAGGATGGGTGAGCAGTGCAAGGAAGGTGGAAACCACATTCCCCATCGGGGGGGCATCAATGTGGTCTAGGCGGAATGAGAAGGAAACCGTGGTTCCAACCCCTACTTCCGACTGCAGGGCAAAGGTTCCACCACAGGCATCACATGCCTGAAAGAGAAACGCTAACCCCAATCCGACCTTTCGCTTCTTGTGCTTTTCCCCATCCGAATAGAACGGGTCCAATACACGACTCTGGATTTCTGCATTCATTCCCTTTCCGTTGTCTCGTACCTCACAGAAAAGCGTATTCCCCTTCTCGGCGAAGGTGAGTTCCACCAAGGAACTGCCTGCCTCAAACGAGTTCTGTACGATATCCAACAGATAGTCATCGATGCAGATATGCATAGAGAGATACCTCTCTCCCTTAGCTGAACTTCGCGATGATTCCGGCAACCTGGTCTTTGGTGACCTTACCGAAAACCTCTCCACCAACGGTCATGACCGGGGCAAGCCCGCAGCAACCGACACAACGTACCGCTTCCAAGGAGAAGTTCCCATCATCTGTTACTTCACCTACTGACAATTTCAGTTGATTATCCAACTCCTCAATGAGCGCCTGCCCACCCTTGAGATAGCAGGCCGTTCCCATGCACACTTGAATATTGTGTTTGCCAGGCTTGGTCAGCTTGAAGAAGTGGTAGAATGTTATGACACCCCAGATGGTTGCCAAAGGCACATCAAGCAATTCAGCTACTGTATCTGCCGCTTCGCGGGAGATGTAGCCTTGTTCTTGCTGTACCTTGTGGAGCACCATAATGAGATTACCCTGTTTGGTTTTCCATTCTTTGATGAATGCTACCAATTCGGGTGAGAACGTGACTTTGTTAATGTCCGACATGTAACCTCCAGTACCCAATTTACGTTTTGTGGTATCCTAACACTTTTCTGGAGATTTTGTACATATCTATTTCCTTGTAAATTCTTTTTTTCAAGGTGTTAAAGGATTTTAATTTAAGTATATTGACCATTTTATCGAGTTAATGTACATTATTTCACATAAATAGGAGATTTTACCATGAACAATGACCAGCTGGTACGGATCACAAGATACTATCGCTCCCTTAATCGTCTCAAGACCATCGGACTTGAGAAAGTGTTTGCCCACAACCTTGCCGATGCAGCAGGCGTTTCAGCCGCCATTGTACGCAAAGACTTTTCCCAGTTGGGCATTCATGGCCAAAAACGCGGTGGGTATGAAATCCATGATCTGCTCAAAGGGCTTGGAGAGATTCTTGGAAAAGGGGACAGCCAGAACTGCATCATCGTTGGATGCGGAAGAATCGGGAAAGCCCTGATGCACTACAATGGGTTTGAACCCGATGGCATCAGGATAGTGGCAGGCTTTGACAGCGATCCATTGGTCTACAGCGATGCGTCTCACCCAGTCCCCGTCTACCCCATCAGTAGGATCGATGAGGTTGTTGAGGCTCTCGAGGTAACCGCAGGTATCATCACGGTACCTGAGCAGGCTGCACAGGACAGCTATGAGCGTCTGCTCGCAGCAGGCGTCATGGGAATCCTCAACTTCAGCCCCATCACCCTCAAGTCCCAGAAGCAGGAAGATGGACGTGCTCCAGTGGTCCACAACATCAACATTGCCCTGGAGCTGGAACAGATTTTCTACGAATTGAAGTTCCCCAAAAATAGTTGAGGCTTCTAACGCCGAGTGAGGGTCAGCAATACTGGAAGGTGGTCGCTGACCCCATTTTTTATCCCCAAGTCCCATGCATTTGGAGTCCCATCACTATTCAGTAGGGATGGAAGTGCACAGATGGAGAATGCATCATACTCCCAACCCAATCCATCAAAGAGATAGCCATTGGAGAGTATCAGGTCATAGCGAAGCCACTGCCCTGTCCAACAGCAACTGCCGGAAGGAGAGAGAAACTCGTACTGTGCATCCAAATAGGGCGTATACCAACGGGACGGTCCCACCTTTTCTTGATCACCGGTAACCGCAAGGGAGCCGCTCTGTATGAATTGACTGCTCTCAGGGTGGGAGATATCCACCAAGGCGGTCTGCCTTCCCTCAGAGCCCCATACAGCATCAGGATTCTCATTGAAGTCTCCACAGAGCAGGGTCAGCGTTCCTTCATGATTCTTTGCCGCCTGGGTGAGAGCCCCAGAAAGCGCAATCCGTCTTGCTTCGGTCTCCTCATCCCCTCCAATTCTGCTCTTTGCATGCAGAGCAAAAACCACCACATCTCCCCTGCTGGTTTCGACGGTCGCTTCCAGGAACGGCCGGCACCCAGGGGCAGCATGTACAACAGCATTGGAGACAGGATGTCTACTGATTATGGCCACGGCGATGGGACTCTCCTCTCCTTTGCTGACGGCATACCATCGGTATCCCCTCCGGGAGAGATGGTAGGACAAAAGATCATGCACAACAGGAGAACCTTCTACTTCTTGCAGCACAATAATGTCCGGTAACGCAAGAGAAGGGTCCAGGAGGACGTTTGAGAGTGTCTTGAGCCGAAGGCGATAGGAGCCTTCATCCCAGCTATCGGGGTCTTGGTACTCCTCGTATTCAGAGCCTTCGAGTGTTGCGTCAAAGAGATTTTGTACGTTGTATGAGAGCACAGCAAACGTCTTTTCGTCAGGGGAGATGGTTGCATCACAACCAGAGAACAAGAGGATAAAAATACTGAGCAATAAGACTATCATGCCCTATAAGTGCGCAATGTTTCACCATTGCTTCAGTTCTGTGCGTTCTTCCCTAAAGAATAACTGAAGTAGAGCATGGCCACTGCATCCTGTTCGTCAAAAGCCTCGATATCCATCTCCTTCGCTTTGAGCAACCCTTGCTTGAGATTCTCAAAACAGGGGTCGAAGGAAACATCACTACTCTCAAGAATATCCATGCAGAAAGACCTAAGCGACTCCCAATCCTTCTTTTCAAAGTAGGAAAGTACCGTCTTGTAGGCTTGGTCGATCTGATGCAAATCCCTTGCCTCTGAGAGGAATGGGGAGAGAAAATCCTTGGGAGAGCCCAGATTCATCTGCTCATACAGAAGAGAAAGGCGGGGCGAGCCAAACTTCAGGAATGTTGCAATGACCGCGTAGCGGGTCTGCCGGAAGGTGGCACTACGCCCTTGCTCTACTGAGATGAAGAACTCTTGGTAGAATGTTCCTTCCTTGTCCATGAATCGCTTGGCGATGAGATAGTCAATAATCTCATCAATATGCTTCGCTGAATGGCTCAGTTCATTGACCAAGGGAAGATACTCAGTGCCTTCGGTTATGTGGGCGAGCGATTTGCTGGCCATAGAACGTACCGAAGACCACCTCCCGTGCAGCATCAAGTTGACCAAAGCATTCTTCGCTTTCTCTTCCTTTCTGTACGCACCGAGCGAAGCGATGGCATCAAGCTGTACGTATGAGTCATCATCCTGTGCAACCATGATCAGGTCATCGAGCAATGCTTTTCTCGGTCGGTCACCGAGAGCCCTCACTGCATCCCGTTTATCGGGGGAGAAGGGACTCCTAAGAATCAAACGAAGTTCACTGGTGGCAAGATTATTCAGGTTCCCCCCAAGGGAGAGCATCAGGAATTTACGTTTGGCAGGGTCACGGGTCCTCTCAAGCTTCTCAATCATGGAGACTGCCCTGAGTCCATGCATACTGAAAATGACCTGTGCTGCCTGTTGTGAGCTGTATGCGCCGTACTCCTGCAGCCGGGAAGCAACCAGGATTTCCACAGCAGTGAGCCCGATGGCAAAGAGAAACACCAAGGTGTATCCATTTCCTGCAGCTACTCCATTGACCACGAACAAGTCCCTGGAAATGTGTCCCAGATCCCCTAACAGTCCACTGATCAAGCCAACAAAGAAAGCTATGATGGCAACAAAGAAATTGACCATCGAGTTGAATGCAACCGTCTCATCATCAGGCATCACCTGGGTGATCAACCGATAGACAAGCATACCGATCAGGGCAATAAAAAAGTTGGTAAAGAAACCAAGGACAAAGAACCAGACGGGGTTTGCCTCTGGGGTGATCAAAGCCCATGCCATGAAAAAGAAGAGGGAGAAGATTGAGGAGAAAAGCACCAGAGGTCGGCTTCCCAAGCGGTCAGAGAACTGCTTGCTGACGAAGCTCGCCGCCATGACCGAGAGTCCCAGAACTACCGAGTAAACAACAACCAGGGAGTTGGAAAGACCAAGCTCGACGCGAAGGAATGGAGTGGTAAGGGCAAAGACAACTGCCACAGCGGTGGACAGCCATCTCAGGTAGAGCCTCCTACTGAAAGCTGCCTGCTTCATCGCTTCCTTGAGGAGGACAAAGACCCCTCTCCCCTTCTTGTAATCAACAGTACTGCGGCTGGGGATGCGTGCCATTTCATAGCTCGCCATGAAGTTCACCAACACGCCAAGGATCTGCATGCTCACCAGGCCAACCAATCCACTGAAACGCTGTATGCTTAGCACCAAGGCTGAGATACATCGTACCACCAGAGAGGAACTCTGGTAGGCTGTATTTACATTTGCAACGACCTTGCCACGGTTGGCAATGCTGCTGATATTCTTAAGTGTGGAGTCATTGAGGGCAATGCCGATCATCCTGAACACATTGAAGAGGGTGTAAACAGAGAGCAGGAGAATCACCGCCCAGTCTCCGCTGAGGAAGAACAGTCCAAGATACCCGAAGGAGACAAGTCCACGGAGAATCCAGACTAAGGACTGTACCTTTATCTGGTTTCTTCCCTTGAAAATCTGAGGGACAAAGGGTAGCACAATTCCTGCAATATAGCTTGCAGAAGCGATATACCCCAAGGCGATGTTGCTGGCGCCGAAATAGATAGCGAGCAAATACACAATTGTATCGCCGAGGAGGCTGTAGGCTATTCCGTTATACAGCTCTTGGCGATACATGTGTTTTCTTCCCAGTGTTTTTTCCTTTTCACTGAGGAATCTTGTCTTGGGCATGAGTACTTACAATTCACTCCGTTGTGTAATAATTCTGCTGACTAGACCATAGCTGAGTGCTTCATCTGCACTAAGCCAATGATCCCGTTCGGTATCGTTACGCACTTCCTCCAAGCTCTTGCCTGTTTCTTGTGCTATAAGTTTGTCGAGTTTCTCTCGCAGTTTTTCCAGATGCAGAGCGTGAATTTCAATGTCAGTTGCAACTCCTCTCATACCGCTCATCGGTTGGTGGATCAGATAGGTGGAGTTGGGAAGTGCAATACGCTGTTCTTTGGGAACAGCCAGAAGGACCAAGGCAGCAGCACTTGCCACCAAACCCATTCCGACCATGGTGACGGGGGCATTGATGAAACGGGCCATGTCGAAGATTGCATAGCCTGCATCGACATCCCCACCGGGGCTGTTGATGAAAATCTTAATCGGTTCACTGCTCTCACCTTCAAGAATGAGCATCTGCTTGATGACCGACTCTGCGCTCTCCTTGTCAATCTCTCCTGAGAGAATGATGGAACGGGTTTTTAGGAGTTTTTCCTGTATCTGTGGATCCTGCGTTGCAGGCTTTTTTTCTTCTTCTTGTGGCATGGGCCCCTCACTCAAACTGGTTTTGATGCAGAACATCAAAGCAAGTATACACACATACTCTCATTCTTGCAAAGGCATAGCAGGAAAGAAAGAGGGGATGTAGGCAGAAAGGATGTGAATCAGTATACTGAAGCTATTAGGAGAACAGTGTATGAAATGTGCTACGGTTGCCATTATCGGCAGACCATCAGCTGGAAAGAGCACCCTGCTCAATACAATTTGTGAGATGAAGGTCTCCATTACCGCCAGTACCCCACAGACTACCAGAAATGCAATCAGGGGTATCTATACAGACGAGCGAGGCCAGTTGATCTTCACTGATACACCTGGTTTCCACCTCAGTGAAAAAACGTTGAACAAGCGACTGCAGGAAACTGCCTTGAGGACCCTTGAAGAGAATGATGCAGTTCTCTACCTCCTGGATGCAAAACGCAGTGCAGGAGAAGAGGAGAAAGCCCTTGCCTCCCATATTGCCAAGTTGAAGACTCCGGTCATCTGCGTCATCAACAAGACCGACATTCTCAAGGAACAGGAGCTAGCCGATGCCCAAGCGTTTCTTGAAGAGATGCTACCTGGGAAGACGGTACTAGGAGCTTCTGCAAAACTTGATGAAGGGGTCGATGAAATCCTCATCGAGTTGTTCAAACATGCACCGGAAGGAGAACTGCTCTACCCTGCTGACGCATACACCGACCAGAACCTTGAGTTCCGCATCAGTGAGATCATCCGAGAGAAGGCGATCAACTTGGTGACTGAGGAGATTCCTCATGCCATCTATGTCGAGATTGCCGACATTGAATACAGCGAAGAAAACAACACAGTTTGGGTGAGGGCGTTCATCGTCGTGGAACGTGATACGCAGAAGGGAATTGTGGTGGGTAAGCGCGGAGCAGGCATCGCGAAAATCCGAAAGGGTGCGGAGCCTGAGATCCGCCAGATCTTTCCCGGGAAGAAACTCCGTCTCGACCTTCGGGTCAAAGCCCAGGACAAGTGGAGAAACAACTCCATCATCCTGGACAGGATCCTCCGCTAGCGGATGAAGTTGGTGGCAATGCGTTTTTCTGGAACGGGCTTCTTCACTGAGTCCTTTCCTGCATCGATGCAGGAGAGCAACCAAGCGAGGTTCGCCCCCAGATAACGCATGACCTGCAATCCTTCCAAGTCCTGCTCCACCTCCTGGACAGTATTGCCATGTACGCTGTTCCAGTACGTGGAAGAGACCACCGGCATCTGGCTGATAGTGAAGTACTTGTTCAATTGATCGAAGGTAGTACTTGCTCCACCCCGTCTACAGGAGACCACCGCTGCTCCTGGCTTGAGTGCCATCTGCTTTGAGGCAACACGGAACAATCGATCAAGGAAGGCACTACCGGCCCCCGCTGCAGAGGCATAGTGCACCGCTGAACCAAGGACCAAGGCATCTGCTTCAACAGCCTTCTTTGCAGTTTCATTGACCGAATCATCGGTAAATGCACATGAGCCATGCTTGAAGCAGTATTTACAGTCGACACATCCATGCAAGGGCCCCTTACCGATCCAGAGAATCTCACTGTCAATATTCCACGTGTGCAACACTGATGCCACCTCTTGTAGTGCACGATTGGTACAACCTTTCTCATGGGGGCTGGTGTTAATCATCAAAACGTTCATCTAAAACTCCTTTGTCTCTGGTCTCATAACGGCAAACAGGGAGCCCAGAAAGCTCCCTGCCCAACAAAAATCCAACGAACTTAGTAGCGTTCCAGGATGGAAAGCACCTTCTCCTTGCCACAGGTCTGGAGGAAAGGTCCAAGCTTTGGTCCCTGGTCTTTCCCGATCATAATGCGATAGATAAGCTTGAAAAATGCTCCGGTGTCCAAACCGTTGTCCTTTGCCGAGTCATAGAGGCGAGTGGTGTACTCTTTGTTCTCAATCTGGTCCATGACCTTTACCACTTCCCGCAGGGCGTGTACAGCAGCCAGTTCCTGGTCTGTGAGTTCAACCAAAGGGTCGTTCTCATTGGACAGGCGATACTTGAAATCCTCAGGGGCAAAGGTGGTGATCCAGTTCCAGGCACACTTGCAGCGCTCTCTGAGTCTGTCCCTCTGGCTGTCGGTCATCTCGTCCAAGGTTGAAATTGCCCTTTCAATATCCCCTTCATGGAGCTGCAAGAGGTTGCAGAGGTGGCGGAAGGGAATCTGGTAGCTAGGCTCTGAGGGAATGCCATGTACCTGGCTGAGCTCATATATCCGCTTCTCTTTTGCCTTGCGCTTCTCATTTACTTCCTGCAGACCGAAATAGATTCGCTCACAGGTGTCGTAGTCCTCGTAGATCTTCAGGACATCGAGGTCGAAGGAGATGGCAAACTCTGTGTTCGGCCGGGTTCCGGCGAACATGTAGCGTGTCACCTCAGGAGTATAGACTTCCAGGACATCATAAAGTGAGACGACTTCGCCGCTGGAGGACGAGATCTTTCCACCACGCCCTTTGATGCTGATGAAGTCGTACTGGAAAGAAACAGGTGCTTCCCCACCAAATACCCGGACCATCTTACGGGAGGTGTCGAAGGAACCGCCTTCACTGTGGTGGTCCTTCCCTGCAGGTTCAAAGTCCACCTGTTCATGTGCCCAACGCATCGGCCAGTCAATTCGCCACGGCAACTTGGCACAGCTGGTGGTTCTGAGGTCGACGGTTTCCGTCTGACCGGTTTCATCATCCCGGTAGGTGATGTTCCACGCTCCGTCCCAATCGAGTACGGTGGTGGTATCCTTGTCGGTGAAGTTGGAGAAGACCGAAATAGGCCACCAATTCTTTTCCAACGGTTCAGTGCGGAACTCATTCAGGATGGCGCGAATCTCATCACGTTTCTCCAGGGCAAGACGCATACCTTCAGCGTACTCACCTGCGCGGTACCGCTCTGCCTGGTAGATGTACTCAGGCTCCACCCCGACAGTGGGAAGAATGCGCTCTACATCCAGCTCGTTGCCACGTGCAAAGTTCTCGGCCCGTCCAAGGGTATCGGGAACGAGGGTAATGGGCTTTCGGAGGTAGGTGGCAAGCATCTCTGGATCTCTCATGTTCTTGGGAACTTTCCGGAATACGTCATAGTCGTCCCAGCTGTAGATGAACCGGACGTTTTTCCCTTTCTCCCGAAGAGCTCTCACCACCAGTTCAACCGAGATGATCTCCCGGAAGTTTCCTATATGGACTGTGCCAGAAGGAGTAATGCCGGAAGCACAGGTATAGCGTTCCTTCTCCCCTTTCTCACGAATAATCTTGTCGGCGTATATATCCGCCCAATGTGTAGATACGTTCTTTTCGCTCATAACCGTCGATTATAGTGAAACACTGACATCAGTTCAACTGCTGGTTGCCAAAACAAAGAGCGAGAGCGTATACTCTTGAGTATGAAACGATTGATGGCTTTGCTAGTGGTACTGCTTCTTTGCTCAAGTTTCCTCTTTGCGGAAGAGGAAGCGAAGTTTGAACCAGGAACGGTGATAGAGAAAGGGATAGCTTCTTGGTACACCAGTGACAAGAGCGAGAGCCTTACAGCCAATGGGGAAACATTCGACCCTACCAGCCTTTCGGCCGCCCATAAAAGCTTGAAGTTCGGCACCATCGTCAGGGTGACCAACAAGAAGAATGGGCGGAGTGTCGATGTCAGGATCAATGACAGGGGGCCATATGTTGATGGAAGGATCATCGACCTGACCCCAGCAGCCGCAGAACAGATCGATATGCTCGAAGCAGGTGTTGCCAATGTTGAACTGACGCTGATCTTTGAGCCTGAGATTCCAGAGTCAAAATACAAGCGGGCTGGTGATACCGGGTGGTACCAGATCCAGGTTGGCGCTTACTCTTCCCTGCTTACCGCCTATACACAGTATGACAGACTGCTCAACGCAGGGCTGAAGCCTTATGCGGAGCAACTCCCCGAGAGCAAGGCAGTACGACTTACTGTCCGGTGGATCCCTGCCTATCAGCTGCAAAGGACAATGCAGGCACTCTCAGCATTGGGATTCTCCGAGAGCAATGTGTTGAAGAAGAGTGAGGACAATCCGTACCGATAACACAAGCATACAGGACGCCGTGTGTTGTCTTTGGGCGACCTTGCAAAGGCGGTTGGTTATGTCCAGCCCCTCATTTGTGGCAGTAACCAGGGGTTCTCCACTACCCGATTATGGCACTCCTGGCAGTTCCCAGTGTAGTGCATAATCCACCTGGTTTACGGCTACGTGAGATTGATAGGAAGTTTGCTATGCCTGCCCGATGATTACCTGTTTGCGCCACAGCATTTCTTGAATTTCTTGCCACTGCCACAGGGACATGGATCATTACGTCCGACACGAGGAGGAGCTATAAAAGGAACATCTTTCTCAACCTCTTCTTCAGATAAAATCATTTGTAGATAATTCATGAACATCAGCCGAAGACCGGCATGACGTTTTTTATAAATGCGAGCATAGTGTGGTGTGGCTTTCATGAAGGAAGCGATAAGCTTCCGGTCAAGGGTATCCCCGGCTTCAAGCGGAAGGAAGCGGTCTTTCTGATAGTCCAATACGCAATTCATAAGTGGCATCTGCTGAATGTTTTCCTCTGCTTTATAGAAGGATAGAATAACTTCCTTGCAAGAACATTCAGGATTCAAGCAGTACTGATCGATTACAGCGAATAAAGCGCCTTCATGCTCAAACATAAAGGGATCTGCATTGGGAAAGACTGTATCATAAAAGATGTTGCCCTCTTCAATGGTAATTTGTGAGAAGTCATACGAAAGTTGAGCATAGTCCTCAATGTTATCAGTTATGATACTCTTCTGTTCATGATACCAAGAAAGCAAGAACTCCCATTGTTCATCGGTCAGGATTTCTGCCACCTTCTGGGAGATTTCTCTCTCCGCTCCTAGATTATCTACAAACCTTTTTCTTGTGACATCCAAGGCTACAGTTGCATCATCGAGCGTAAACTCAATGGTGCCACAGTCACATACGGGATTAGGACATATCCCAATCTTTTCTATCTGATACTCTTTGTCATTGAGAGTAAGTGTAACTATTTCCATACTGCTCCTACCTAGTAACGGAGATGGGCAATCAACTCCCCTACCATGGTCTTCCCTGGTTGCATGGGGTTGCTCCCTGCTATAAGGTATGCCATTTGGTAACCTATGTCCATGTAGGAAAGGAGTGAGTAGGTAACAGATACCCCAGCGCTGGAGAGAAACGTCTGGGAAGAGACAGAAGTGTTTACCAGCTGTCCAAAGCCATAACCAATATCAAAGAAGAGGACAAGACGGGGATAGAAGCCTTTGGTAAAGGGTTCTGGTCCGTTGAAGCAGAGGGAGAGCCGGTTTGCCAATGCTCCGTCCAAAGGGTACTGGCAATAGCCGTATCCTCTGACAAGGCTTCCAAGAGAGGTCTCCTTTAAAACAGAAAAGGGAATATGACTGCCCAATGTATAGGTAAGCTGGAGACTGTTACGGAGGATGATGGAATAAAGGTTGTGCTTCTTGTCATCGAGTTCTTCATACAACAGGAGAGAACCTATTCCTTCGGCAGAGAGAGAAGCATAGGATGCATTGGTATTCAGAAGCTTGGGTCCTAAGAAGAGGGTACCTTCAAAGGCCAAGCCATCAAGAAGTTCTTCTTGCCGGTTGTAATAATAGTTGAGCACCAAGCTCGTTCCGATTCCTGAGAGTGTTCCGTAGAGGGTGTTTCCTCCATAGGAGGAGAACCAAGGGTTAATGCCCAGGACTGTTCCGCTGTCCAATACATCGCCTTCTATCATGGAGTCCAATGCTTGTTCATAGGAGCCTCGGTACCCCAAAAAGATGTTTTGCTTGGAACCAAGGCTTTGTTTGATTCCTATGGTCCAGTCGAATTGGAGGAGGTCAAACAAGAGAGGGGAACTAGAGAGAAGTGAGCCATTCACAGGGTGTTGCCAGAGGACTCTTTCATGAAAGCCTGCTTTGGCTAAGAGGACAAGGTCTGTTTCCCAACCAGAGAAGATTGGGTCCAAGTCTCCGGTTACTCCAGAGCGGATACCGGTTGGGACTAAGGAAGAGCCTATTCTTGGATGCCCTTCCCAACTGTCATAGGTAAAACTCCAGGAAGCAAAGGCACTATGGGAAGACAGTATAAGCATAATCAAGCATAATACCACTCTATACTTCTTACTCATTGTCTCCTTCTCCCAAGTACGGTAATAGTAGCATGGGCACAATTTATTTCCAAGGAAAAGCATGGCTTTCAGCACAATAAATAAGACTAACCGATATCAACGAAAAGATTCTTTACATTCTTGCAAAAATCCTTTAGATTACATACAGCTTTAGGGCCTATAGCTCAGTTGGTTAGAGCATCGGACTCATAATCCGTGGGTCG
>WOYI010092453.1_pt1 | contig 83227 bp, 72 predicted proteins | sample 6423411 | NCBI WGS metagenome assembly WOYI01 (sample SAMN13441803, study PRJNA592873) | oil field metagenome | biome: oil field; feature: oil-well bore; material: oil-contaminated soil; isolation source: oil-contaminated soil from oil-well borehole | place: Germany: Wietze | collected 2016-10-18 ...
CCTTGGAAGGGGAGTAAACCTTTCAACGCATCGATAGAATGGATCTAGAAGGGCTAGGTTTCTCGGAACGGTATTTTCTGGTTGTTAAGCGATTCTGCAAGAAAAGGGCTTTACCGATTAATTCAGCGCAAAAAACTTGCTCAGCTATTCCTTGGTGAAGTGCCGGTGTAGCGCTTTGACCCATGGATCGGCCTTTGGGAGGCTAATCAGACCCGCAACAAGCACCCCTTTCAGACTGAGCGATGGAGGCTTGAAGCGAATGCAAGACGGCGTTTACCGTTCCGTATGCCCTTTGGATTGTCCCGATGCCTGCGGCCTCATGGTGCGGGTGGAGGGGTGCCTAGTGACTCAGGTTAGAGGAGACCCGGATCATCCCTTCACCAAGGGGTTTATCTGCGCCAAAATGGGCCACTACCCAGACTTGATCAATTCCCCCGCACGAATTTTGACCCCTTTGAAGCGTACTGGGCCCAAGGGCGCAGGACAGTTTGCCCCCATCACCTGGGAAGATGCCGTGAACGAGATTGTCACCCGCTGGGGCGGCATCATCACCACCCGTGGTGCCGAGGCCATCTTACCCTACTCTTATGGCGGGGTGATGGGGCTTGTACAGCGCAACGCCGGTCATCCCTTTTTCCACCGCCTGGGTGCTTCCCGCTTGAAGCGGACAATCTGCTCCCCCGCCAGTACTGCCGGCTGGCAAATGGTCATGGGGAATAGCCTAGGGACCGACCCGGAGGCAGTGATTCATGCGGACCTGGTGGTCCTGTGGGGGATAGACGCCGTTGCCACAAACCTTCACTTCGCTTCCCGAGTACGGGATGCCCAGCGTCAAGGCGCACGTGTGGTCCTGGTCGAGGCCTACAAAAGCCGCACCGCCACCCTGGCCGACCAGTTGGTGCTGGTGCGGCCCGGCACCGACACTGCCCTGGCCCTGGGGATGATGCACGTCCTGGCGGGCGAGGACTTGGTGGATACCGCCTTCATCGACCGACACGTAATTGGTTTCCCGGAACTCAGGGCCAACGTTTTGCCCGCCTTCCCACCGTCGCGGGTGGAGGAACTGACCGGGGTGCCGGCGAAGACGATAAGGCAGCTCGCCCGGGATTACGGCCGCGCCCGGTCGCCCTTTATCCGCATCGGCCGTGGCCTCTCCCGACACGAACAGGGGGGCATGAGTGTGCGTGCGATTTCTTGCCTGCCTGCCCTGGTGGGGGCTTACGCAAGGGAAGGCGGCGGCGCCTTCCTGGGTACCGGTACCGGCATGGCCTTTGCCATGGATCGGGTTACCCGTCCTGACCTGCTTGCTCGCCCCACGCGGGAAATCAACATGGTGCGGCTCGGTCGCGCCCTAACCGAAGCCATGGAGCCGCCGGTGCAGAGCCTTTATGTCTATCATTCCAACCCCGCCGCCGTGGTTCCAGAACAAAACCTTGTTCTGTCTGGATTAAGTCGTGAAGACCTTTTTACCGTAGTGCACGAGCGCTTCATGACCGATACCGCTCGCTACGCCGACATCGTCTTGCCCGCCACATTCTCCGTGGAGCAGCACGACCTTTACGGCAGTTACGGTCACTTCTACGTGCAGCGGACCCGCCCGGTGGTGGCGCCGTCCGCCGCCGCCAAGAGCAACTGGCAAGCATTCACTCTCCTGGCCCGGGCCCTGGGTTGGAGCGAAGAGCCGTTCCTACGCTCCGAAGAGGAAATGGTCGACGAACTGCTGGCCCACGAAACGCCCTTCTTGGAAGGTATCGATAGGGAAGCCTTATCCCTTGGCCGGGCCGTACGTCTCAACACCGGGCACCTTAAGACGCCTCCGTTTCAGACCGCGTCGGGACGTATCGAAATGTACGTCGCAGATGACGCCAACCCCGGCCTGCCGGTATTGCCTGCATACCAGGCCAACCAAGACCCGGAATGGGAACGGCTTTATCCTTTTTGCTTGCTTACCACGCCGGCCAACTACCTGTTAAACTCAAGCTTCGCCCAGATGGCAACCCTGGGAGCCAGGGAAGGAGGGCCACGCGTCCTGCTCAACCCGGAGGACTGCCTAGCGCGGGGCTTCGCAGACGGGGAATACTTGGAGGTGTACAATCACCGGGGGTCTTGTCTCTTGCGGGCAGAGGCCGACGCCGCCGTCCCTCCTGGTGTAGCGGTGATTCCAGGGGTTTGGTGGCTCAAAGACCTTCTGGCAGGGCGCAACGTCAACAGCCTGGTGGGCGACGATCTTACCGACATGGGCGAAGGTAGTACCTTCTATGCCTATCGAGTCAATTTACGGAGGTTGCAGCCCTAATTTCGGGTTAAAACCAAACCTCTTCAACGATGGGACAAAAGAGGAGGCATGCATGCTTAGGCTTACCAAAAGACCAGGTGGGCGCTACCTTGGAGAAGGGAGGGCAGCGTTTCTTGTATGGGCACCTTTTAAGGACGAGGTGCGCATCCGTATCGCTTCCCCTCAAGAGCGCTTGATCCCGCTTGAAAAAGACCAGTTCGGGTATCATTTTGGAAAAGCCGAAGGTATAGCCCCCGGTAGCCTCTACATGGTTCAATTGGGCGATGGCGAAGAGTTTCCAGACATCGCAAGCATCAGCCAGCCTAAAGGGGTGCATGGCCCCTCCGAGGTGACAGACGAGGCGTTTTCCTGGACAGACCAATCCTGGAGGGGCTTGCCGCTCGAGGATTACGTCGTATACGAGCTCCACATCGGCACCTTCAGCAAAGAGGGCACGTTTGAAGGGGCCATTCCTTACCTTGCCGAACTAAAAGAGCTTGGAGTCAGCGCGATCGAGGTCATGCCAGTGGCCCAGTTTCCTGGCAAGCGAAACTGGGGCTACGACGGTGTGTTCCCGTTTGCCGCGCAGACGAGCTACGGCGGTCTAGCTGGCCTCAAAACGCTGGTCAACGCATGCCACAGTGCGGGTCTGGCGGTCATCTTGGACGTCATCTACAACCACTTAGGCCCGGAGGGCAACTTCTTCAAGGCCTTTGGGCCGTACTTTACCGACCGCTACGCGACCCCTTGGGGCGAGGCGATCAATTTTGACGGGGCTTATAGCTTCGGCGTTCGGGAATACTTCATCCAGAACGCGCTGTTTTGGCTGGATAATTGCCATATCGATGCCTTGAGGCTCGATGCGATCCATGCCATCCTCGACGCCTCCGCCGCCGAGCCTTTTTTGGCTGAGCTGTCCGATCGAGTTAATGAGCGCGCAAAAACGCTCGGCAGGCGTATTTATTTGATCGGCGAGACGTTTATGGATGACAACCGGGTTATCCGAAAAAGAGCGTTTGGCGGGTTAGGGCTGGATGCGCTATGGAACGACGACTTTCACCACGCCGCCCATGCGTACCTGACAAAAGAACGCGTTGGCTACTATGAGGATTATGGCGATCTTCAAGCCCTGAAAGCGACCATGAAGGATGCCTTCGTCTACCAAGGCCAATACTCGAGCTACTTCAAGCGTGCGCACGGGACGTCAAGCAAAGGCTTTAGCGGAAAACATTTCGTCGTGTTCTCACAAAACCACGACCAAGTAGGAAACCGCATGCTCGGCGAAAGGCTCGTTTCGCTTGCCGGGTTTGAAAAGGCGAAGCTTGCCGCCGCGTTCGCCGTCTTTTCCCCCTACGTGCCGCTTTTTTTCATGGGCGAAGAGTACGCCGAGAAAGCCCCATTCCTGTACTTTATCGACCATGAAGACCCTAAGCTTATCGAAGCGGTGAGGAAAGGCAGAAAAGAGGAGTTTGCTTCGTTCGCTTGGCAAGGAGAGCCGCCGGACCCTTACGCCTTGGAGACGTTCGAAGCCTCGCGGTTGAACCACGCGCTCAAGCAAGAAGGCCCGCACAAGGCGATGCTTGCCTTTTACAAAGAGATCCTTGCCTTAAGGCGCCGCCTTCTATTTCTTTCTACACTCGACAAGGAAGCGCAGGAGCTCGTCTTGTTCGAAAAAAGCCAGACGCTTTTTATTGCGAGGGGCAGCCAGCCTGACATGGGATACCTTATTTTTCATTTTGGTCAAGAACGCGCAAGCCTGCTGCTTCCATTTGCAAAGGGCGAGTATCAAAAGGCGCTCGATTCCGCAGAGCCCAAGTGGAACGGCCAAGGAAGCGGCCTTCCAGAGCGCTTCTGTTGCGAGGGCGAAACAGAGCTTTCCCTATCGCCCTTATCTGTCGCACTGTACGTTAGGCAATCCCCATGAACGGGATCGTTTCCGCATACCGGCTTCAAGCGTTCAAGGACTTTCCTTTTGAGCGGGCCGAGGCGATCCTTCCTTACTTGAAAAAGCTTGGTATCTCCACGCTCTACCTCTCCCCCATCACGAAGGCAAGGGAGGGCTCGAACCACGGCTACGACGTCGTCGATCCTACGCAGGTTAACCCGGAGCTCGGAGGGCGGGATGGTTTCGAGCGCCTCTACCAGGCGGCCAAGGAGTTGGGGCTGAACATCTTGGTCGACATCGTCCCAAACCACATGGCTGTCAGCCTAGAGAACCCGTGGTGGATGGATATTCTAGAGCACGGGCCCTCTTCGCCCTACGCGCATTTTTTTGATATCGACTGGAACCCCTCTTTTGGCCCTGTCGAGAATCGGGTGCTCTTGCCGGTTTTAGGCATGCCGTTTGGCGAGGCTATCGAAAATGGAGAGCTCTCGGTAATTTTCGAAGCGGGGTCTTTTTGGCTGGAATACTCTGGCAACCGGCTTCCAATCGAGCCTAAGTCGTACGGCGCCATTTTAAATAAAGACCTTACATCCTTTAAAGATCGTTCCCAGCCCGACCCAGGGGCGTTTAAGGAGCTCATGTCGATCCTCGATACCCTCGAAGAGCTTCCTTTGCATACGGACAAGGCGCAGACGGCCATTCAAAAGCGAAGAGCCCTTACTGCCGAGGTCAAGCAAAGGCTCTCAAGCCTCCATGAAACATCCCAGGCGTTCCAAGGATTCCTTCAAGAAGGCTTGGAACGCCTATCTGGCACCAAGAACGACCCGGAGAGCTTTCTTGAGCTTGAATCCCTCCTTTTAAAGCAGCCCTACCAGCTCGTTTTCTGGCAGGCGGGGCTTAAGGAGATCAACTTTAGGCGTTTTTTCGACGTCAACGAGCTCGTCGGGGTTTGCGTCGAAAAAGAGGACGTGCTCGTTGCAACCCATGCGCTGATCTTCGATTTGGCCGCCCAAGGAAAGATTGCAGGCGTTAGGATTGACCATATTGACGGGCTTTTCGACCCCGAAGGGTACTTGAAAAGCCTCGTTTCTGGCCTCCAAGCAAGAGGGAACCCCTGCCCTATCGTGGTCGAAAAAATTCTTGCCCGTGGAGAGTGGCTGCCAGAGTCGTGGCCCGTCAGGGCCACGACGGGCTATGACTTCCTGAACGCAACGACTAGGCTCTTTGTTGACCCAGAGGGCAAACAGGCCCTAGAGGGCCTAAATGCCGATCTGAACCCAAAATCTCTACCCTTTCGTCAGGTCGTACAGAAAAGCAAGCGTTTGGTCATCGGAGCGTCTTTTCAAAGCGAGGTTACCGCGCTATGGTACCGGCTGTCGATTCTGGCTAAGGCCTACCGCTACGCCCTTGATTTGCCGCTTAGGGAGCTAAGAAAGCTTCTTGAAGAGGTAAGCGCCGAGCTTGACGTCTACCGTACCTACGTTCGCGACCCAAACCCCTCTAAAGAGGATAAAGAACGAATCTTCGAGGCAATCGAGAGGGCGAAGGGGCTTAACAAAACGCTCGAAGAAAGGGGCTTTCGCTTCCTAGGCGACCTTCTTACGCTGCAAATTCCAAAACACCTTGAAGAGAGCTACGGCAAGGATTGGCTTGCGTTTGTTATGAACTGGCAGCAGTTTAGCTCTCCTGTGATGGCCAAGGGCTACGAGGATACCGCGCTGTACAACTACCCCAGGCTTGTCTCGCTTAACGAGGTAGGCGGCGATCCAGAAAGGTTTGGGGATGACCCGCGGGCATTCCATGCCTTTATTCAGGATCGGGGTAAAAGCGCCCCTGGCAGCCTTTCGGCCAGCTCTACGCACGACACCAAGCGGAGCGAGGATGTGCGGGCTAGGATCAGCGTCCTTTCGGAGCTGCCCTCTGAGTTTCGCAGGCATGTCAAAGCATGGAGGCGGCTCTTGGCGCCCGCAAGAACGCGCGTTGGAAGAGAGTCCTACCCAGACCCGAATGCAGAGCTTTTGTTTTACCAAACTCTCCTCGGCGCCTGGCCGCTCGACAAATCAGAGCTTGAAGGGTTGCCAGACCGAATGGCGGCGTATATGCTCAAAACCGCCAAAGAGGCCAAGGCCAAAACGAGCTGGATCGAGCCGAACGAAGCTTACGAGCGCGCGCTCGAAGCGTTTGTCAGGAACGCACTCGACCAAAAAACTTCCGAGGGGTTCCTTAAGGCTTTTTTGGGTTTTCAACCAGCCGTTGCCTTCTATGGGGCGTTAAACGGCCTTTCTCAGGCCACGCTCAAGCTTATGGCCCCAGGGGTTCCAGATACCTACCAGGGCACGGAGCTCTGGGATTTCAGCCTAGTCGACCCGGACAACCGAAGGCCAGTAGATTACTGCAAGCGAAAAACCATGTTAGATGGGCTCCAAGTAAGGGCCGCCAAGGGGCTAGACGAGCTTTTAAGGGATTTGCTGGCCTCTTGGGAGGACGGGCGCGTCAAGCTTTACGTCACCTGGAGGCTTTTAACGCTCAGGCAGGAAAATCCAGACCTGTTCCTTGAAGGGGATTACCTCCCACTCGAAGTTGTAGGCAAAAAAAAGGACCACGCCGTCGCGTTTCAAAGAAGGCTCAAGGACCGTTCCGTGATCGTCGTCATTCCAAGGCTTACGAGCGCGCTTACCAAACCGGGCATCTTTCCTTTAGGAAAGGCCGTCTGGGAAAAGACGACCCTCGAAATGCCTAAGGACTCTCCAAAGCGCTTTAGAAGCGTTTTTACCGCGCAAGATATCGAAAGTTCGCAAGGGAAGCTGCCTCTGGCAAACGTGTTTTCAGGCTTTCCCATCGGAGTCTTTCTTGGCAATGAGGCAAAGGAGGAAGAACGGGCATGATGGAAACCCAAGGGGGCCTTTCGATCGTTCTTACGACGCTTCCTAGCCAAGAAGACGCCCAAAAGATCGCCGAGACGCTCGTTAAGGAGCATCTCGTTGCCTGCGCAAGCTTTCTTGATGGCGTTTTTTCGGCCTACTTCTGGAATGACAACTTAGAAAAGGCCCTCGAGGTGCTTTTGTGGCTTAAAGTACCCGACAAAACGCTCGCTGCCGCCAAAGAAAGGCTTCAAGCCCTCCACCCCTACGAGGTACCGGAGATTCTTACGCTACGTGCCTTAGAAGTCAACCAAGCCTACCTTGCGTGGGCCATCAAAGCCACGAGGCAAGAATAAGCAGCGCGGCCTTTTGCTCGTTCAAAAGCATCGCCAAGCCTTAGGAGAGGGCGAGACTTCGTCTGAGGGGTCGGGCACTCGGCTTTGGCTGAATCGGTTTTCTTGGAAGTACTTGGACGGCGTTTTCTCGATCGGCCGGAAACCATAAAGGAAAGACAGTATGGAAGCGAAAGAGCTAAAAGAACGGGTGGCCCGGTCCCAGAATTCCCTCATCGAGGCGCAAATCAAACTTACCCAGACCAAGGCGATCGGGCCTGACAACGGGGGCGAGGGAGAGATGGACAGGGCAAGACTGATCAAAGGCTGGCTTGGGTTTGCCGATGCGCTAGAGGAGTATTTCGCGCCCGATTCGAGGGCCAAGGAGGGAGTTCGTCCGAACCTTTTGGCCCGCGTGTTTGGCAAGGACCGCTCCAGGGCGCTTTGGGTCGTCTCGCACCTCGATACCGTTCCCGAGGGCGATCTTGGGCTTTGGCGGAGCGATCCGTTCCAGGCTTACGTGAAGGACGGAAGCGTGTTCGGGAGAGGAGTTGAGGACAACCAGCAGGCGATCGTATGCAGCCTGTTTGCATCAAAGCTTATCCTAGACGCTGGCCTCCTTCCGGAAATGGACGTCAATTTGCTCTTTTTGGCCGACGAGGAGACGGGCAACGCTTACGGAATCGAATACCTTTTCAAGGAGCACGCGGCACTCTTTGGCCAAGACGACCTCTATGTCGTATCCGACTGGGGATCCAACGAGGGCGATGTCATCGAGGTTGCCGAAAAGTCGCTGCTTTGGGTACGAGTGCTCGTAGAAGGAAGGCAAACGCACGCCTCCACGCCGCATCTTGGGAACAACGCTCACCGTGCCGGGGCGCATTTGCTCGTCAGCCTAGATCGTGCTCTGCATGCGCGCTTTCCTTTGGAAGACCCGATTTTCAGCCCGTCTACCTCGACGTTCGAGCCTACCAAGAAAGAGGCGAACGTGGGCAACGTGAACACCATCCCAGGAAGGGACGCGTTCTGCTTCGATTGTCGCGTCCTCCCGTCCGTGTCCTTGGAAGAGATTCTTGGCGTGTTCGAGGAGGAAAAAAGACGTGTCGAGCAGGCTTACGGCGTTTCTGCCGCCGTGGAAATTCTCCAGAGGGTAGACGCGCCAAAGCCCACGAGTTCGGAGGCTCCCGTGATTCTTGGCCTTTCGCGCGCCCTCGAGACGATGCTCGGGGTACACCCAAGGCTTGTGGGAATCGGCGGCGGGACGATTGCCGCGCCCCTTCGCAGGGTGGGGCTCCAAGCGGCCGTTTGGAGCAAGCTCGAAGGAACGGCCCACCAGCCGAACGAGTCGTGTCCGGTCGCGAACATGCTCGACACGACGGCAGTTCTTGCATACATGATGCTACAAAGACTCTAACACGGCCTCAAGACATTTGGCTTCGGCCTTCTGGAAAGGCTCCGAGAAAAAGCCGATCTCATGGGTGGCCAGGTTGTCCGAAACGACCAAGGCTGCGGCCGAGTGAGCGTGAAAGGCGTGGCTCAAGGCAAAAAAGACGCTCGTGACCATGTCGACGCCAACGACGTTCCAGGCCTGCATTTGTGCGACAAACTCTGGCGTTTCCCTAAGGAAGGCATCGAGAGAGCATACAAGGCCGGCATGGAGCCCAAGACCCTTTTGGCCAAGCGCGCTTTCTGTGTCCGCTAAGAGCTTTGGGCAGGCCACGTAGGGGACCTCTTTTGACAGATATGCCTCGCTCGTGCCTTCCTTACTGATGGCGCCGGTAGCCAAGATGACGTCTCCGATGGAAACGTGCTCATCAAGCGCCCCGCAGCTTCCTACGCGAACGACGCGCCTTACGCCCAGCGCAAACGCCATTTCGAGCGCGAGCGCCGCCTGAGGGGCGAAAAGGCCTGACAATCCCACAATCCAGTCTCCTGCGGGCGCCTTTGCTTCGTAGAGCTCTACCCCTAAAAACGAAACGATCGGCCGGACCTCGCTTAGCCTCTCGAAGAGCACATCCAGCCGTTCTTTTTGACCCACGAACAGTGCTTTTGCCGGATAGGCCCTCTCAAAGTCGGCTCCGAAGGCCATAAGGAGCCCCTTTGCCGTAATGTGCGCATCCATGCCCTGGATCTCCTAGGGTTAGTTTTTCAAACCATCATAGTCGAATGTTTGCTGCTTGCAAAGTTTACATCTAAAGCATATACTGCTAAAAAAGTAAGCGGGAAAGAACCGATGGCAAACGCATCTCCCGAGCGAGAGCTTTTTGAACTTTTGGAACTATGCCTGGATTGTCAAGTGTGTCAAGGAAAATGCGCCTTGTTCGATGTGTTGTTCGACGAGCCCAACGGGATGGAACCGCTACTGCTTAGAATATCGCATCTTGCCTCTTTGTGCTCGCTCTGCGGGCGCTGCACGCTTGTTTGTCCCTACCAAAACGGCAAGCTTGGGACCAAAAGCCTGATTCGGCCAGTCCTTGCGCTCAAGGGGGCCGCACTTCGGGAAGAACAAAAGGGCCTTGGGCGCTCTTTGGAGCGGCTTTTCTGGAGAGAGCTCCCGTTGTTTCTCGATCTGGCCAGGCGATTCGGCTCGATTAGCGATGCCCTTCTATCTCGGCCTTTTTTGCGTGGGCTCCTTGGCCGAATGTTAGATCTTGACCCCAAGGCAAGCCTGCCCTCGTTCTCTAGGGCAAGCCGTTTCCAACGCAATCCGGGCCAACGGGGCCTCAAGCGGTCGTCCAAGCTCACCGGCCAAAAGTTTGTCGTGTTTGATTCGTGCCTGACGCGCGCCTTTTTCCCGGACGAAGCGCAAAAGGCATGCGCGTTGATCGAAGGGTTCGGCGGAGAGGCCACGCGGATCCAAAAAGGTTGTTGCGGCATGGTTGCCCTCGAGCGCGGGCTCGAGTCTTTTGCCAGGAAGCGCTACCAAAGGCCACTGCTGAAACGATTCCAAAGGGCAAAAGAAGGCGGGTTCCAGAAGGTCTTGTTCCTCGAGCCGACCTGCCTTTTCGCGCTTCTTGCTTTTCCGGAGGAGCTTCAAGCGTTCGGGATAGAAAAAACCGACCTGCTTCTAGCATCGGATTTTCTTTCTCTGGTTGCTGGGAACGAACATCCATACGGAGATCCCCAATCAAAGGTCGTCTACCAGCCGCCGTGCAGCCATGACTCGCAGGTCGCATCAGGTTGGCTGAAAGGGGCCTTTGAATCCGGTTCGGTTCAAACCCTCGAGGGCACATGTTGCGGCATGCAGGGATCTTTGGGGTTTCGGAAAAGCGCAAGGGAAGACCGAGAGCGGTTTGCCAAACGTTTTTCACGGGAATTGCGGGCGCAGAAAAACGCTTTATGGGTCCACGACTGTTCGCTTTGCTTGATCCTCGCCCGTTCGATCGGAGAACAAAAAAGCATGACCAGGCTGGACATTTTATGGGATCTTTATTCCAATTCAACGCAAACCAAGGAGGCAATCTCATGAAGGTGTTGTTCTTGAACCCGCCTATGGGTAACTGGGTTACCTGGGGCAAGCATATCACCATCAACCCCCATTTAGCCCAGGTAGCCGCCTACGTGCGCGAAAATACACCCCTAGAGGTCGTAGCCCTCGATGCCAGGGTGGATGAGATGGATGCCGAAAGGACGCTCGAGGCGATCGCCAAGGAAAGGCCCGACGTCGTCTATCAGGGCAACGTGGTCGTTACGGCCGGCGGGGCGGCCACCGTGGCCAGGACAAACGCAATGTTCCAAAAGATCAAAGCACGCTTCCCGGGAATTTTGACCGTTGGTGGCGGTTTGATGTATTCGGCCATCCCCGTTGAAGCGCTCCAGAAGGTACCCTCGATAGATTTTTTGACCATTGGGGAAACGGAAGAAACGCTTGCCGAGCTTTTGGAGGCCCTTCTGAAGGGCTCTCAAGGCTTTGGCGCAATCCGGGGGCTTGCCTGGAGGGAAGACGGTGAAGTCCGGCTGAACGCGCCCAGGCCGCTTATACGGGACCTCGATTCGCTGCCCATGCCCGCCTACGACTTGTTCCCGATGGAGCGTTACCGGGGGTTCTCCACGCTCGAGCACTTTTCCGAGGCGCTGACGTCTCGAGGGTGCATGGGAGGGTGCGGTTTTTGCTACGAATGGTGGCTTTACGACCCAAGAAGGCCCGAGGATTTCTTGAGCTACAGGTCACGCTCTGGCAAGAAGGTGGCCGAAGAGCTCGAGCTGCTCTCGAAAGAATACGGCATCCGTACCGTGAATTTTTTGGATGACGATTTTAATGCATCCAGGGAAAAGATTGTCGAGCTCTCACAAGAGCTCATTAGGCGCAACATCAAGATAGACTGGTTCTTCATGGGAAGGGCGGGCAACTTTGTCAGGGATATGGACCTTGTTTCGCTGATGAAACAGGCAGGCTGCTATTTTGTCCTTATGGGTATCGAGGGCTCGCAAGACGAGGAGAGATTCCGGATGCTCAAGGGCACTTCCTTTGAACAGATCCGCCAGGCAGTCCAGGCGTTCCGGGCCCACGACATAGGGACGGTCGGTACGTTCATGGTAGGGTTCTGGGAAGACGACGAAGAGGCAATCAAAAGACGCGTCGAGACGATGGACATGGTTGACCCGGACGTTGCCGCGCTGCAGGTCCTCACGCCCGTCCCAGGATCGCCCGTATACAAGAAGGCGATGGCCAACGGGCTCATCGAGGTCACGGACTGGGAGCTTTGGGACATCCAGCATGCAATCATGCCGACCAAACACTTGACACGAGAACGCTTGCGAGAGTTGGCCGCCTGGGCTCAGGCCGAGTTTTTCAAAAAGCCAGAGCGAATCGAAAGGCTTATGAACGCGAAGCACCCTTGCATCAAGGCTTCCTGCGCAACCTACATGGAAAACGCCGCCAGGTTTGCCCAGGATAAGGCCTACGTGTAGAGCAGCATGCCAAGGCAAAAGCCTTGCAGCCTTAAAGGTCAACAGCCGGGGATACAACACCCCGGCTGTTGACCTTTGTATGGGCTAGTAAGGGCTGTAGGGCAAGAATTTGGAATCGATAGTGACGATGGCCCGGTCTCCTTTCCGCTCAAAATGAACCTTCACGTCCACAGCGGAAAGAATGCCGTCCCCGAAGTTTTCGTAAGTCAGCTCTTTGATCGCCTCGCCGTAGAGGTCTACCAGTTCGTTTAGCCTGGCCATGAACGTATCGGTGGAACGGATAGGAATGGTCGAGAGGTATTCGGCAAGGCCCGTCTCGATCTCGAGCAGCGCTGCAAGCTTTTCGGCAGCCTCGAAGGGAAGGCGCTGCTGGCCGAATAGCGTTGAGACGAAGAATACGGGGTCGACCCCGATGTGCTCGGCGACGTCTTTGAATTCCAGCCCCTTTTGGTCCATTTTGGACCGTACTACATCACGGACGTCGTCGATATAAACCTCTTCGGACGTGTGGTTTCCGTTCATTGCGAAATTCTCCTTACAGGTTCGTTAGCTTTGCAAGATAGCGGCGGCGCTTTTCCAGCGCTCTGGTTCTTGTGTGGGAAGGCTTGGCGTGTAAAAGCTTATCCTGTTCAGCACGCCTTCGTACTTCGAGCGAACTTTATAGGCAACCTCTTCGAGAGCGCCTTGTTCTACCATCATCTCGACCAGCGCCCCGGGAAGCTGGGCAGGCATGGCGTCCCAATTGCCTTCGGCGGCAAGGCGGGTCAGCCTATCGCCAACATCCTCCCAGCCGTGGTGGGAAAGGACCCTCCTGTATGCCTTGGTCGATGCATAGAAAGAAATCTGCATCTTGGCGAATTCTAGCTGGGATCGAACCTCTTCTTTCGTATCTCCGATGGCGACGAACGCGGAGCTGGCAAGGGTGATCTCGTCAATGCTACGGCCAGCCTTTTTGGCCCCCTCTTGGACCTCTGGCAGGACGAGTTCCTTGAGGAACGATACCGTATGCAACGGGTGGATGTGGAACCCGCCGCAGAGTTCTCCTGCCAGTTTGCATATGTAGGGGTTGACGCCGGCGACGTAGAGTGGGATGTTAGGGTGCTGAATCGGGCCCGGGTTGAAAAACGGGGTCATAAGCGTGAAGGTGTAAAACTCCCCTCGAAAATCGAGCGGATCGCCGTTCTGCCAGCACCCCCAAATCGCACGGAGCGCAAGGATCAATTCCCTCAACCTTGGCCCAGGCCTGTCCCAGGGGACGCTAAACCGCCTTTCGTTGTGGCCTTTGACCTGGGTGCCGAGCCCCAGGATAAACCGACCGTTCGAAAAGTTCGCCAGATCCCATGCGGTGTAGGCGAGTACCATGGGCGAACGGACGAAAGCGATCGCAACCCCCGTCCCAAGCTCTAGCCTTTTGGTGTGCTCCGCGGCCAATACCAGCGGCAAAAAGGGCTCGTGGCTCGATTCGACGCTAAAGAGCCCGCTTATTCCTGCCTCTTCCGCAGTTTTGGCGAATACATCCGCCCCTTGAATGCCAAAGGGAGGAAGTCCAACGTCGAACTTCATCGAAACCCCCTGTTCGCTATTTGGTAGACCTCGCATTCCACGCCAAGCCATTCTAGCACGTATGGAATCCGATCCCCAGAGTTAAAAAAAAGCAACGCCGGGGCGTGCTTTCGAGGTTCTGGCCGTATGAGTACAGATTGCCGCCGAATCAGGCTAACAGGGCCCAATGAGCCCCGCTAGCCAAGCAGCAAGCGCGAGCAGCGGCTAGGCTGCTCGAGGGGTTCGCCCCGCCCTCATTGGTTTCAGAGCAAACACGCTAAGGCTTACGAGCAGAAGAATCAGGCCGAACACCGAAAGTGTTTTGCCGACACCGATGGCGTCTAGCAGGTAGCCCGCGGTCAGCATACCGATGGGGGTCGCAGCCTGTGTGGTGGTGCTAAACGTCGTGAACACCCGGCCCAAAAGGCGCATAGGCGCCTGCGTTTGGAGGGTCGTTACGAACATGACGTTCATCGTCGTCGTACAGCTTCCCATCATCATCGAGAGTACTAGCGCAAGCGATAGCGAGTGCAGATGCGTGAGCGAGATGAGCACAAGGCCAGCTATTCCTAGCGCCAACCCCATGGCCAGGCCCTCTTTAAGGTTCTTTCTCAGGTTTGCTAAAAGAAGCGAGGTCGCAAGCGCACCCGCGCCTAGCCCAGACATCATCAAACCCATCGCCTTCGGCCCAGCCTGCAGGATTCGCTCGGAGAAGACGGAGAACATCAAAGGAAGGGGGTTTAAAGAGAAGTTGTACACGAGCGCAACCGCCATAACGCCAAGGACCACCCGGTTGTCGAAGAACACGAAGCGCGCGCCCTCCTTAATGTCTTCGAAGACGCTCTGGCTGGAATCCCTTTCGCGTGCTTCCTTAGGAATCCGATCTTGAATCTTGAGCGGCAGGATGCAAAGCGCCGAGATCAAGAATGTGAGTCCGTCAATATAAAGGACGTTTTGAGCGCCTAGAATCGGGATCAAAACGCCCGAGATGGCAGGGCCCATCAGTACGCCCGTGTATGTAGTCGACTGGATGAGCGAATTGGCCTCGCGAAGGCGCTCTTTTTCGACAAGGAACGGGATTGAAGTGATCAGCGCAGGCCCGAACACGGTCGAGACGCAAGAAAACAAGAAGACGCTAAGGCATAGGGTTGGGAAGTTGAGCCATCCGACGTAATAAAGACTTGGAATGCCCATCATAAGGACGAAACGGACAATGTCCGTTACAATCATCGTCTTCTTCCTGCTGTGTCGGTCTAAGTAGGCTCCAGCGACCATGCCCAGCGCAATGGCGGGCAACGTCTGAAGAATGCCTATCATGGCCATTTTAGCGGCTGATCCGGTCAATTCGTACACAAACCACAGCAAGGCCACACGGTTTAAGCCGTCCCCGATCTGGGAAATGACCTGGCCGAGCCACAGAGAGAAGAAGGGGGGGTTGAGGAGTAGAGGGCGCTTTTTGCCATCTTCTATGGTTTGCCGTCTTCGTGCGAGAGCGGGCTGATCGAGTAAGGGGGCCTTGGCCATCGCCATGAAAATCTCCTTGATTGCCAATTTATTGAGATTATGTCCTGCTTCCTGTCTTTAAAAAAGAAGCAAATTTTATGCCAATTTAGGAGAAGCATGACGATGCATAGCCTACGGCGCTTACCATGACGGCTGTATCGCCATGATGCACTCTTTTGCGATGGATGGCGCGTAGTAGGCTTGTAACCGGACAAAGGTCTAAGGCAGGGTATGCATCATTGTGATGCATACCCTGCCTTAGTTAGTCTACAGAAGGGCCAGTTGAGGCTTTAGGCAGGCGCGGAAGGATTGGCGCACTTCTTGATAGAGGGCTTCATGTTCGTCGATAAAGCGGGTTGCGCTGAAACGTTCCCGTGCCCGTTCGGCACATCTCACCCTGTCGAAGTCTGTCAGTTTCTGGCTTTTGATCAGCTCGGCCATTTCTTTGAGGTTCCGAACAACAAAGCCCGTAACGCCCTCCTCGACGAGTTCGCTCACGGAACCTTTTGGAAAAGCGATGACGGGCGTTCCGCAAAGCATGGACTCTATCATGACCAAACCGAACGGTTCGTCCCATTCTATCGGGAAGAGCGTTGCCTTGGCCTTCCTTAGGAGACCGACCTTTTCTTTGAAGTTTAAATCGCCCAAGTGCGTTACGTCGCCAAGTCTCATGAGAGGCTTAATTTCTTCTTTGAAGTAGGGTTCATCCACCCAATGGACCGGCCCCCCGATGCGGAGCGGAACTCCGGCCATGGCCGCCGCCCGTATCGCTGTATGGAGGCCCTTGACTTTCGTGATACGGCCAAGAAAGGCTACGTAGGCCTCAGGCTTGGAACTCGAAGAAAAGAGAGATATATCAAGGCCATGGTAGATAGTGCGGACGTTGGCGAGGGGGATTTCTTGGCTTTTTTGGTATTCGGAGATAGAGACGTAGTGCACGTCCGGGAAGTGGGTATAGAGGCTTGAAAGGGTTTCGTTTTTTACGTGATGGAGCGTGTAGATGCAGGGAATGTCCGGGAGGAACCGCGTAAAGGGAAGCGCGTTTGCTCCGTGCAGATGAACCAAGTCAAAATCACCCTCTCTTACAATATCCGTGAACGCGAAGCTGTAGTGGTTAATTTCCCGGTGGACATCCGGAGGCCAGGTGCTCTCTTGATAAATATATCGCAAAAAACCGGAAGTCTTCGAATCTCCCGTGGCGTACAAATGAACTTCATGACCCTTATCGGTAAGTCCTTCGCAAAGGACATGCACGATCTGTTCGATTCCCCCGTACCGTTTTGGCGGAACGCTGACATGCGGGTTGCAAACCATGGCGATCTTCATGAAACATGCTCCTGTTGTTGTGGTGTAAGGCACCCTAGGATGCTAACTAACTAACACACTTCGCCCTATCCTTATTCTTATAGCTAAGCAAAACTCATGCCAATGCGTCCTTAAGGTTGTCCGGGGCAGCTCCATACTGCAATTCGTATGCTTTTGATACACAAAGACTAAGGCCGGCTATCCTCGTGCGGCCGGAAATCCGGAAGAATGCCCGCGGGGTGTTTGTGGCTGAATGAATCAAAATGATTCACTCGTATGCGTACAGCTGTTTGAAAAGCCTGTAGGGGTCCTTTTTTTGAGAGTGGCACCGATATTGCATCCGTTTGTTATTACGAAAAACTATACGGGAAGGAGGACTCGGGTGAGGCAAGCGTTATTTCTGAAGGCCCTCCGCGTCACGCTTTCCGGGCTCGGTGCCGGAGGGAAGAGCGCGAATGCATCGGTGGATCGCCTCATGGAGATGAGAAAACCTATCCAGAAGAGGGTTGCCCTCAAAGGTGAGACTCCCGTTTCTTGGAATGCATTCATTAGAAATTATCAGGAATTAAAGGAAGGAAAAAGGTTATGAAACAATCGATCGTCGTTGGAAGCCTAGGAGTTGCCATGGTAGCTTTGGGCCTTGGGTTTGCACCACCCAGCAATGCTCAAGGATTGATGGATGGCCTTACGGGGCTGCTTGGGGCGCAGGCCCAAACCAGCACAACCGAGCCTACGGCTATGCCATCACCGTACCCGCTGCCGGAAAGTTTTTCGGACGGCGAAGAAGAATTGGCCGGAACCGCTCCCTTCGGTCCAGCGTTGGATACCGGCATGGCGACAACGCCCGATACTGGAACGCCGCAAGGAGCGACGGGCTCGAGCCCAGAGAGCCCAGAAGAAGGCATGACGCCACAACAGTTGCCGGCAATGCCCGTACAGCCAGGGTTCTAGGATAGCCTGCAATCTAAAAAACAGGAGGGCTACCCATGAAAAAGAAGCTAATATTTCCCGCCGCAACTCTTCAAGCGGTCATTTTGTTTGGAGTACCGGCGTTTGAGGCTCTTGCGCAAACGCCGGCGAACGAGCCCTCTATAGCTGCTTGCACTTCCTCAGGACTGTCTGAAGAACAGTGTCAGCAGTGTTTTTCTGCGGGGATGACGATGGAAGAGTGCCTTGCGCAGCAAGCGCAGCTACAGCCATCCGTGCTAGAGGATGCAGAAGAAGGGGCTGCGCCTGGCGGAGTTCCAGAGGCCCCAAGCGCACCGTCCCCATCCATGGGCTATTAGAGTTTTTTAAACCCAATAACCCATACCCCCTCGGGCCTGCCAGCCCGAGGGGGTGTTTCATTTTAACATGCAGCATGGACTGCGAAAAAAGAGAGCTACCGGCGCTTTAGCGTGGTTTGGTAGAGAAGCTCTCTTGAAATCTTATGTGCCGTATCCTGCAAGGAGGCGGCGAAGTGAGGAATCGTGCTCGAAGTGAGCTGGGCGCTCGTTCCAGTAAGCCCGATGGCCGCCTCGATTCGTTGGGAGCTGTTGAATAACGGAACGGCAAGACATACGACGCCCTCGCTTACCTCCTCTAAGTCGGTAGCGTATCCCCTCGATCGAACAAGCTCGAGTTCTTTGAGGAACCTGTCCTTTGATACGATCGTTTTCGGCGTAAGACGCTTGAATACATAGCCATCAAGAAGGTCTTCCACCTCAACCCTTGGCAAAAACGCCGCGATGGCCTTTCCGACCGCGCTTGCGTGGGCTTCTACCCCTTTCCCTGCGTTCGTGTTGACCCTGATGAGCGTCGGAGCCTCTGCTTTTTCAATGTACACCGCCTCTTTGCCTTCCAGAACTGCCAAATGGGCCGTAAGCCGGGTTTGTTTGGCCAAAACCCCCAAATGGGGCAAGACCACCTCGCGGATATCGAACCCGGAAAGCAGTCCTGTGGAAAGGCTAAGAAGCTTGAGTCCAAGGCTGTATCGGGCGCTCAGAGCGTCTTTTTTGATATAGCCGGTCTTTAGCAGCGTGGAGAGGATGTACGTTGCCGAACTTTTGGGAATCTTTAGCCGCCTTGTGAGTTCGGCGTGCGTCATTCCCCCTTTTTTCCTGGAAAGCGCTTCCAGTACGGCAAGGGCTCGAAGGATCGCCCTCGAGGAGCCGAGTGTGTCTTTCGGCGATTGCATGCTGGGTCTTTCAACGTTAAAAAGGCTTGCCTTGCGCGCCTACCCTTTGCACGTTCCGCAGCCTGTGGCGCTGCAACCAGAGCATGAAGCCCCGGACGACGCACTCCCTTGGATTCCGGACCCTTGGAAGGCGAAGACGGAAACCTTACGATCGAGCTCTACGCTTTGGCAGTACTTGCATGCAGGCGTCTCTTTCTTGTTCCTCAAAAAAAGTTCGAAGCTTTTCCCGCATGCAGCGCATGTATACTCGAAAATCGGCATGGACAACTCCTTCAGTACTTTTTAGTCCTTATTTATAGCATAGCTCTTTGGCGTGGCTCGTGGAATCCTTCGGGGCAGGGCAATCGTGCTATGAAGGCTTGCAGGAGATGGGTTCAAAGCGGTAGTCGCCGTTAAGGGCTTCACGGAACTTACGGAAGCGAAGGCTTTGTAACGCCTAGAGGTTCCGCCCTTCTTTTCTGAGGCCGGCCAGCTTTTTTAGCACCCCTAAAACCCTCGGGTCGGTTTTTATCTGCTCGAGGCTCAAGGCGGCTTTCCTGCGCCAGTTGGGCCGTTCATCGCCCGTGCCCGGCATGTTCTGGAAGGCCCGCTCGAGCCAGAGGTCTTCTAGGTTGACCAACAGGATCCTGGCCTGGCTTTGAGCCAAGAATTTGAGTGCGGCCAAAAGGAACGTTTCAAGGCCATCTCCTTGCAAAAGCCCTCTGGCCTCCAGAAAATTCCTTAGGGATTGCGTGAGCCTTTGTCTCGATTCGAGCTCTTCGGGTGCTTTTTCTTTGGAGAGGTAGCCAAGTGCCACGCGCTCTTGGATGTCGAGCGCTTCGAGGAACGAAGCGAACGTGGGCATGTCGTGTGTGCCCAGGCTGGCTAGGGCATCCTCGATCGGGTCGGGCAGTGCGTGTTCGGGGTCGGGCCGGATTTCGGCCAGGAGGCAGTACATCCGCTGGAGGCCCGTTCGTTCCATAGCCTTACGCATGTACCCGGACACCGTGCCCAGGTCTTCGCCCACCAGCATGGATTTTGCCCTGTGCGATTCGATCGCCAAAATGGGGTATAGCTCTTCGTAAGGGTAGCGGAGGTACATCCCATCTTTGGCCTCGAACCCAGATGGAATCACGAAGAGCCGGTGCAAACCCATGACGTGGTCAAGCCTGAGCACGCCCGCGAGTTCGAGGTTTGTGCGAATCGTTTCGATGAAATCTAGATGGCCGAGCTCGCGGGTTTTTTCCGGGTGGGGCGGCATGAACCCCCAGTTCTGGCCGAGCATAAAGAACGTATCGGGGGGGGCCCCGATAGAAAGCCCCTCGACAAAGCACCCTTGGTAGGCCCAGGCATCGAACCCGTCCGGGTTGACGCCGACGGGAAGGTCTAGGTAAATCGCCCCGTTTTTGGCCTTTGTTTGCTCGCAAAGCGCCCTCAACTGACGGAATGCTTGCCACTGGGAGAAAAGATGGTAGCGAAATGCCTTGGGCGGGACATCCCCGGGGCAAAGCCTTCCTGATTTCATCCGCTCCGGCCATCGTCGAAAGCCTAGCCCCAATGCCTCGAGTGCAGCCATAAAAAGGGCGAACTCATTGGCCCTTGGGCGCTCCCTAAGGAACGTCTCGATGCCTGCTAAGTCGCCCCTTTGAAAGTATGCCTCGGCGAGCGGCTCCAAAACCGAGCGTTTGAGCGCCATGGCTCTTCTGTAGTCTACGAGAGGGTCTTCGTTTAGCGCTTGCACGCTCGCCCAGAAGGCCGGGTCTTGAAACCTCTTCATGGCCTCTTTGCTGGCGTTGAGCTCTTGGATTTGAGCGATATCGATGAAAGCTGGGTTCAAAAACTGCCGGCTTACGGGTGAGTAAGGGCTTGGGCTGAAAAGCGGCCCTTCGACAAAGCTCGATGTAAGGGGCAGCAACCCGATCACGTTTGCGCCGTGATCCATTGCAAATTGAACAAATTGCTCGAGGTCTCCAAAATCACCCACGCCCATGCTCTTTTTGGAATGGAGCGCGTACAGCGGGAGAAACAGCCCGAGCTCTCGCCACGCCTCGTGGACAAACGCCCTCTTTGGGCTGCAAAAAAGATGGGCGGTGTATTCTTGGTCGCCAAGCTCGAGCTTGAGTGTATGGTAGCCGGCTGAAAGCCTTAAGGGGAGCGTGATCGCATACAATGGAGGAGCGTAAGGAGTTTGCTCGGCACTAAGCGGCCTTAGGGCTTCATAGGAAAGCTCTATCTTTCTTGATGCGCCCGTTTCTTCTTGGACCTCGAACACCAAGGATCCCTTGGGGAGGCCTTTGGGCAGCCGAATCCGGATGCGGACGGACTCGTTCTCCAAGCAGGGGATTCCGGGTTCCAAGGGGCGGCCCCATAAGGCTTCTTGCTTAGCTTTGAGAGCGTTCGGCACATCCTCGATGCGTTCCAGCCCTGACCCCAGCGCCTTGAGGGTGGCGAGGATCGCCTCTTGGGAGGGCTCACGCCATACTCTTTGGATGTCGTAGTAACCGATTTGAAGCCCCCAGGCAGCGGCGAGACGTCTAAGCGGCCTTGGAATTGCTTGGTTCATCCTTGGGGCTCCTGTTGCTTGAGGACCTCCAAAAGCCCGCTAAGGGGCACTCCAACCCAATCGGGACGGCTCATCAGCTCGTACTCGATCTCGTACAGCGCCTTTTCGACGAGGAAAAAATTGAGGAGCTCCCGAAGGACCCCTTGGTCTTCCGGGACAAGCCGGGTTTGCGAGGCTTCAAGGAGGTGAAAGTAGGAATCGAGAAAGGTTTTGGCGACCACGAAATACCAAACCATGGCCCACCCGCGGGTCTTTTCGATGTCCTCCGACCTTAGCTCCGTAGGAATCCGGCCTCCGAGCCCAAAATGGACGGCGTAGTGAAAAGACCTGAGCATACCGGCCACGTCCCGCAAGCAGGAACGCTTGAGCCGCCTTTCGCCGAGCGGCCTTAAGGGTTCGCCCTCGAAATCGATGATAACGAAATCTTTGCCCGTGTAGAGCACCTGGCCTAAGTGGAAATCTCCGTGGATGCGGATCCGCATGGCCTGCATTTTTTTAGTAAACAGCGGTTGGAAGCGCGCCTCGATCTTGGCTTTCATGGATAGCAGCCGTTCGGCCTGGAGTTTTTCTTCTTGTGGTAGGTTCTTGAGGGAGCCTTTTAAAAGATCAAACGTGCGGGCTGAAAGGCTTCTGAAGGCGTGGTAGACGCCTCTTTGGTAGACGAGTGTGAAGGGTTCCGGAATGAAGGCCGGGTTCTCCTTCTCTACGCTAAGCGCGGTATGAAGCTCCGCCGTCCTTTGGCCAAGCAGTCTCGCGGATTCAAGATAGGGGCCGATCACGCTGGGGACTTCCTCAGGGAGAGAGGCTATATCCAAAAAGAGGGGGTCCTTTGGCATTCCAAGCTCGCCGGGGGCGGTATCGGCGGCCATGGCCCTCTCGAAGAACTGACCCAAGGAGTGGAGCGTATAGCTCCAGGCATCTCCTTGGTTGGGAACGTAATCGACAAGAACACCCACGGACCAAGGCTCTTCGCCTTTACCGCGCCGATACTCGAGCGAGCCCATCAAGGGCGGGGTTTTTGTGGGCATTCCTTTGCGCGTAAGAAAGCTCAAGACCTCGAGCTCTGGGTTGATCCCGTCTTCTACATGCCTGAAGAGCTTCAAAATCAGCTTGTCCCCGAACGCGGCGGAGGTGTTGCTCTGTTCGGCAGAAAGCACCCTTGGCTCCAAGCCGCCCGATACCTCCTCTTCGTAAAACTTCCTCAATGTCCCCATCGGGAGGGCGAGCAGATTTCCGCGCTTGCCTTTGAAGCGCCTGCGTTTGGCGATTGCCTCGAGGAGGGAAGCGAGCACTTCTTTGAGCCCAGTGGCATCGCACAAAAGAAAGTCCTCTTTTGATCTTGTCTGGATCTTGGCCAGGACGGGGATTTTGGAGTTAGCCTCCTCGCCCGGAATGAGCCCAAGGGCCATCAGGTAAGTGTTCGGGGCTCCTTCGTTGAAATCAACCCGAAGGAGCGTAAGCCAGGTTAAAAAAGGCTCATGCCCCAAGGGGATCGTCTCGGTAAGGTTGACGCTACGGATTGTCCTTGCCTTGGCCGCAAACCACCGGCATGTTTTCAGGTAGTCAGGCAAAAGCTCTAAAAGCTTCGAAAGCGGCCTTGGTTTATCAAAGAGGTCGTCTGGGTTCCCCACGCCAATGACGGGGAAAGCGAAAAGCTTCGGGGCTACGCTAACGGCGGGTTCGGGTAGCTTTGCGGGCTCGAGCGTGAAGAAGTAAAAAGAATGAGGGCCTAACGTAAGCGCGTAGGGCTCTTGGGTGATTTCGGGGAACTCCACCTTGCCGAACATCTCGACAGGCCTTCTTCCGATGCAATCCGACAAATCGAGCCTGCAGTACTGGACGAATCTGGAGAGGTTGGATACGACAAGCACCTGCTGGCCTTCGTAGCCTCTAAGAAATGCAAAAATCTTGCTGTTTTCCGGCCTTAAGAAGGTTATATCCCCCCGGCTGAACGCCTTGCAGCCCTTCCTTAGCGCGATTAGGCGTTTCGTGAACCAAAGAAGTGAACCCGGGTTCGCCTTCTGGGCCTCGACGTTGATCGTTTCATAGTGGTACTCGGGGTCCGTGATGGGGGGCAGGTAGAGCCTCTGGGGATTGGCCTTCGAGAACCCCGCGTTCCTGTCAGGGCCCCATTGCATGGGGGTGCGTACGCCGTTCCTGTCGCCCAAGTAAATATTGTCGCCCATTCCAATCTCATCGCCATAGTAAAGGATGGGAGTGCCGGGCAACGAGAACAAAAGCGCGTTCATCAACTCGATCCTTCGTCGGTTGTTGCCAAGGAGCGGGGCAAGCCTGCGGCGTATTCCTAAGTTGATACGGGCCTGAGGGTCCTTGGCGTAAACCCTGTACATGTAATCGCGCTCCTCGTCCGTCACCATCTCGAGCGTGAGTTCGTCGTGGTTCCGTAAAAACAGTCCCCACTGGCAGGTTTCTGGAATCTGTGGAGTTTGCACGAGGATGTCCACGATGGGAAATCGGTCTTCAGTGTATAGCGCCATGAAGAGCCTTGGCATCAAGGGAAAGTGGAATGCCATGTGGCATTCATCGCCGTCGCCAAAGTAGGCGACGGCGTCCTCCGGCCATTGGTTGGCCTCGGCCAAAAGCATTCGCGCGTGGAAGTGTTCGTCGATGTATCTCCTTAGCTCTTGCAAGAACGCGTGCGTCTCGGGGAGGTTCTCGCAGTTCGTCCCTTCGCGCTCGAAGAGATAGGGGACAGCATCCAGCCTCAACCCCGACACGCCCATGGCCAGCCAGAAATCCACCGCCTTGAGCATGGCAGCCCGGACGGCCGGGTTGTCGAAGTTTAAATCAGGCTGGTGGGAGTAGAACCGATGCCAGTAGTAGGCCCTGGCGATCGGGTCCCAAGCCCAGTTGGACGTCTCGAAGTCTTTGAAAATGATCCTTGCGTCCTTGTAAGGCTCGGCCGTCTCGCTCCATACGTAGAAGTTTCTCTTCCTAGAGGCCGGGCTCGCCCTGCGCGCTTGCTGGAACCAAGGGTGCTGGTCGGAGGTATGGTTTAAAACGAGCTCCGTGATGACCCGAATCCCCCTCTTCGTCGCCTCCTTCATAAAATGCTCGAAGTCCTTGAGCGTCCCGTAGGAGGGATGAACCCCGGTATAATCCGCGATGTCGTAGCCGTCATCTTTCAATGGTGATGGGTAAAACGGCAAGAGCCAAACGGCGGTAACCCCCAGGTCTTCCAGGTAATCGAGCTTTTCGGCAAGCCCGCGGAAATCGCCGATCCCGTCGCCGTCGGAATCGTAAAAGGCGCGGACGTGCAATTCGTACAGGATGGCATCTTTGAACCATAAGGGGTCGTCGCCTTCGAGTACGCCTTGGAATTTACGTTTGACCGGCATGGTTCGCTCCTAATTCTGTGGCATCGTGTGGGGGGCCAGCGTGGCGCTCAAGGGCGGCTTTTTTGGAGAGCCCTTGCCCAAAATCAAAGAGTTGATCATGTGAAGAGTCTACAAAGCCAGAATACAGGGTGTCAACCGAAAGGGTTTGCGCAATTTTTGGTCCTCAATTAAGCTTGGAGGAAATAACGCAACTCATCCAAGGGGGCGTATGGAGATCAAGGCCTATCGACGGAAAACGAAGATCGTTTGCACGATCGGGCCGGGAAGCTCGAGTCAAAACATGGTTGAAAGGCTTCTCGATGCCGGGATGGACTTAGCAAGGCTCAACCTTTCGCACGGAAGTCACGAAGAGCACGCAAAGACCATGCAGACGCTGCGCGAGACAGCGAAGGCGCGTCAGAAGAACTTGGCGATCCTTCTGGACCTGCCTGGGCCAAAGATCCGGACGGGGGACGTCAAAGACGACGGGGTTTTGCTCAAGGAAGGCGAGGCGTTCGTTTTGAAAACCGAGGATATGGTTGGCGACGAGAGGCGGGTTTCGGTAAGCCTAAAAACGCTCCCGGACGACGTCGAGCCCGGGGTTATGGTCCTTTTATCTGATGGGACGATCCGGCTTTTGGTCGAACGGGTCGAAAAAAGGGAGATCTTTTGCAGGGTCGTGTCCGGAGGGGTCCTGCGATCTAGGCAAGGCATCAACGTTCCAGGCGTAAGGCTTTCTGTCGAGGCGCTGACCGAGGATGACGAGAAACACCTTGCGTTCGGCCTACGAGAGGGCGTCGATTTCGTGGCCATGTCGTTCGTTCGCGACCAAGGCGACATTCTAAAGCTTAAGCGCCTTATCGGGGAGCGGGGGAAAGACGTGCCCGTCGTGGCAAAGATCGAAAAGCACGAGGCCGCGGAGGCGATTTTTGGCATTCTCGAAGCGACGGACGCCGTAATGGTCGCAAGGGGAGACTTAGGCCTGGAGACCCCATTAGAACGTGTTCCCGTCCTTCAGAAGGCCATCATCCAGGCGGCGAATCACCTGGGCAAGCCCGTGATCGTGGCTACCCAAATGCTCGAATCGATGGTTCAATCCCCCATGCCAACCCGGGCGGAGGTTTCGGACGTGGCAAACGCCATCTTCGACGGGGCCGATGCGGTGATGCTCTCGGAAGAGACGGCCATCGGCCGTTACCCGGACTTGGCGGCCGCCATGATGGCCAAGATTGCCCATGAGGTCGAGCGGGCGCTGCCCTACGAGTCGCTCCTTGCTGCACGCGAGCATTTTCAGCTTCCCCAGGTGGACGATGCGATCGCACACCAGGCATGCCACGCGGCGCTGCAGTTGGGGGCTAAGGTGATCGTGGCCTACACCTCGACAGGCTCGACCGCAAGAAGGCTTGCAAAGTACCGCCCAAAGGCTCCCATCCTGGCCATCACTCCATCCATGCAAACGGCCAGGGAGCTTTGCTTGAACTGGGGGGTTATTCCTTTCTTCGTCCCCGACCTTGGCCAGGTGGAAGAGGTCTTTACGATGGCGGAAGCGGTCTCGAAACAAACGGGCCTGGCCAACTCGGGCGATTTGATCGTCATTACGGCGGGCCTGCCTTGGAAGGTGCCAGGCAACACGAACCTCATCAAGGTGCAGCAGCTTGTTTGAAATAGAAGAGACCGTAACCCTAAGGTCACGGTCTCTTGATAAAGATGCCCGTAAATGTTTTAGGAGAGAACCTTCTGGATGACCTCCTCGATCTGAGCCTTGGGGACGGCACCCACGATTTGGTCGGCAACCTGGCCTTCTTTGAACAGAATCAGCGTAGGAATGCCCCGGATGCCGTACGTGGAAGGGGTTTTTGGGTTGTCGTCGACGTTCATCTTGGCCACTTTGAGCTTGCCCGTATGCTGGGCGGCCAGCTCTTCCACGATCGGCGAGACGATTCGGCAGGGGCCGCACCAAGGGGCCCAAAAATCCACGAGGACGGGTACGCTGTTTTCTTGGAGCACCTCTTTGTCGAACGTATCGTCGGTTAGTTCAATCGGAGCTTGCGCCATTCTTTGACCCTCTTGTATAGTTAAAGGTTCATGGGGGTACTTCAACTATCCTAGGAGAACTCTTTGAGGGGTGTCAAGCGAACGCCTACGGCGGAAGAGCTTTGTGCTGCGCTGAAAATGAGCGTCCTGGCAAAAGAGCGTTTCGTCGAAACACACGGAACGGCGCTTCTTGAGCTGGGCGGAGGGCTCGCAAACCGGCTGGCGGACGGGGCCAAGCTGTTGGTTGCGGGCAACGGGGGCTCGGCCTCGGACGCCCAGCACTTCGCCGCCGAGCTTGTCGGCAGGTTTTCTAAGCCGCGAGGGCCGCTTCCCTGCCTTGCGCTTCCTGCCAACATAGGGCTATTAACGGCGATCGGCAATGATTTCGGGTTTGAGCGGGTGTTCGAGCGCCAAATCGAGGCGTTTGGCCGTAAGGGGGACGCTTTCCTTGCGATCAGCACGTCTGGCAATTCTCCCAACGTCGTGCTGGCAGCGAAAAAAGCAAAAGAGCTCGGCCTGTTCGTTATCGGCCTGACGGGCTTTGGCGGCGGCTCGCTCAAAGAGCACGTCCACGTGCTGCTGGATCTACCCTTCGAGGCCGAAACCCCAAGGGTACAGGAAGCCCACATCTTCGCCCTCCATGCGCTTGCCTGGATCATCGAAGAATCGCTCGCCACTTAAGCCCATGCCCATCTTGCCGCTCGACCCAAGAAAGGTCCATACCCGGAGCATCTTCGAAAGGACCTCCAAGCTCAAAGAAGGCGAGATGGCCGCCACGTATGCCAGGGGCATGACGGTTTCGGATTTTTTTCAATGTCTGCCCGATCAGCTGAGCGCAAAGGGGTTGAAAGACCTGGCTTGCTCAATCCTCGAGGCCAAGAGGCGTGGGGCCCCCGTGCTTTTGGGGATCGGCGGCCACGTCATCAAGGTGGGCCTTGCCCCTCTCCTTTGTCAATGGCTCGATTCTGGGCTTGTGGACGCCATCTTAGTGAACGGATCCGTAATCGTCCACGATACGGAGATGGCGCTAATGGGGGCAACCTCCGAAGAGGTTCAGGCCGAGCTCGAGGCTGGGCTGTTCGGTATGGGCGCGGAGACAGCCGCTTTCGTCCACAGCGCCCTTTCTAGGCTCAAGGATCAAGACGTAGGGTTCGGAGAGGCCATCGGCGAAGGGCTCGTTACGCAAGCCCCCGCCCATTGTGACCTAAGCCTTGTTGCGAGGGCCTACAGGCGGCATGTCCCCGTTTTCGTGGCGCTAGCCGTAGGGACGGACATCTTGCACATGCATCCTAGCTTCGACCCGGCGCTCGCGGCAAAAAAATCCTACCAGGATTTCCTTACGTTTGCCGCCTACGTGGCAAGGCTTGAAGGCGGCGTATACATGAACGTCGGCTCTGCCGTAATTCTTCCCGAGGTGTTTCTCAAGGCGCTCGCGTTGGCCAGGAACTTAGGCGCGGAAATCAAGCACATCACGACGGCCAACCTGGATTTCTTGGAGCACTACAGGCCTAGGATGAACGTCCTTTCGAGGCCGACTTCCCAAGGGGGGCAGGCGATCTCGATAAGGGGCGCGCACGAGCTCACGATTCCGCTGCTGACGGCCCTATTGATCGAGGGGCTGAAATGACGAAGGGCCTTACTCGAGACGGCTTAATGGCGCTCTACCGGGCGATGACGGCGCACTTTGGACCAAGCGGCTGGTGGCCCGCGAACAGCCCGTTCGAGGTGATGGTCGGTGCGATCCTTACCCAAAACACGGCCTGGGCAAACGCGGCCAAGGCCATCGAGAACCTAAAGGCCAACGGGCTTCTTTCGCTAGAGGCAATCGAGCGCTCGAGCGAAGAAGGGCTTGCCCGCGTGATCCGCTCCTCGGGGGCCTTCAACCAGAAGGCCAAAAGGCTCAAAACCTTCGTTTCTTACCTGATCCAGCGCTTTGGCGGGAGCCTAGAGGAGATGAGGCAGGTAGAAACGGCGAAACTGCGAGAGGAACTGCTCAAAACCCACGGAATCGGGCCCGAGACGGCCGACACGATCTTGCTGTACGCCGTAGGCAAGCCCGTTTTTGTGATCGATGCCTACACCAAGCGAATCCTGGCCAACCATGGCCTCGTTACGCAGGATGTGCCATACGAAGCGCTCCGGGGGTGCTTCGAGTGCAACCTTGAGCCCGAAGTGGCACTCTTTCGGGAGTTCCATGCCCAGATCGTCTTGACGGGCAAGCATTTTTGCAGGAAACGCCCGCTTTGCTTCTCTTGCCCCCTAGAGCCGTTCTTGGAGCAACGCAGGGCCGGCGTAGACGAACCAGAAACAAGGAAGCAGACATGCCTTTCGTTGCCCTGTTGAGCGATTTCGGCTCGAAAGGGCCCTACGTTGGCCTCATGAAGGCCGAGGTGGTAAGGCGCGCCAAGGATGCATGCCTGATCGACATCACCCACGAGGTAAGCCCTTTTTGCATTCTCGAGGGGGCGTTCTTGCTGATGCGCGCAATGGAGTATTTCCCCCAAGGAACGGTGTTTTTGGCCGTTGTAGACCCAGGAGTCGGCACGCCAAGGCCCGCTTTGGTCCTCAAAGCCAACAAGAAGACCTTTATCGGACCGGACAACGGCCTGCTTGCCGGCGTGGCGCAAAAAGCCGGCTTGGAGGCGCTCTACGAAATCGATTTAGAGAAGCTCAAGGCCTACGGCCCCATTTCCAACACCTTCCACGGAAGGGACGTGTTTGCGAGGGTGGCGGGGCTTTTGTTGGCCGGGGAAGAGTCGTTCCTTACCCCCCGCAACGCCCCGCCCGAACCTTTGCCGGAGCTTTTCTGGATGGAAACCGAAGGAGGCATTGCGGGCAAGATCGCCCACATCGACCGTTTCGGTAACCTCGTTACGACGATCCCTTGGCCGTCCTCCGAAGACGAAGGCCGTTCTTTGGCCTGGGTCGTCCGGATGGGCGGCCATACCATAACTCAAAAGGTCGAAACCTACTTGCAAGGGAACGGGAGCTTTCCGTTCTTCTTGGAGTCCAGCTTCGGAACGCTCGAGATTGCCATGCGCGAGCGTTCCGCCAAGGATTTCTTGGGCGCGGACTTGGGCGAGGAGGTGACGCTTGCAAGCGCGTGAGCGTACGCTAGCGCTTTCTTTGTTCGTGCTCACGCTTGTGACGACCACGCTCGCGGGGGCTATTCAGCAGGGCGTAAACCCTCTTTCCGACCCAAAGGGGGTGCTAGCCGGACTTCCCTTTGCGATTACGCTCATGGCCATACTGGGCTGCCACGAGATGGGGCATTTCTTGGCCTCCAAATGGCACAGGGTGAGTACCTCGTACCCCATGTTCATCCCGGCCCCCACGCTTCTTGGGACCTTTGGGGCGTTCATCCGGATGCGTGGCATCCCCCCAAGCAGGTCTGCTCTCCTGGATATCGGCGCCGCCGGTCCTTTAAGCGGCCTTGCCGTCGCCTTGCCCATCTGGCTGGTCGAGCTTCATAAAGCCACCCCGCCCGCTTTGCTGGGCCGGCTTCCGGGGGGCTATGGAATCGAGCTGGGAAGCTCGCTTTTGGTTTGGATGACCTCACACAACGCCCATGGGTACTCGGGCGAGCTCGTCTTGACGAGCGTCGGGTTTGCCGCATGGATCGGGTTCTTCGTGACCTGCCTGAACCTCTTGCCCATCGGCCAGCTAGACGGCGGCCATATCCTCTATGCGCTCCTTGGGGGACGCGCACGGAAGCTTAGCCTCGTGTTCTGGGCGGGTCTTATCGGATGCGGGATGTTTTGGGATGGATGGTTGGTTTGGGCGTTCTTGTTGGCGATTCTTGGCATCCGTCACCCACAGAGCGTGTGGCTCGAGCAAAGCAGGCTTGGGACAGGACGCAAGCTTCTTGGCCTGTTTGTCCTTTTGGTGTTTGTCCTATGCTTTGTCCCCGTACCCTTCCGTTAGGGCTCAAGCTCGCCAAGCTTAAGGCCGGCCTCTTGAAGCCTTTCGAAGAGCTCCGGTTGTTTCCCTCGGTCGATCTCCACCCGAAACTTGTAACTTGGCCTTTTTGCCCCTTCGAGCCCTTCAACGGCAACGCTCAATACCTTGCCTCCAAGGCCCGAAACGGCCCCGAAGGCGGTGGCGAGCGCCTTGTGGCCTTCGTCCTCTTCGAGGAGGAACGTCGTCCCTTCTTTTAGCATCCCTAAAATGCCGATCAAAAGGAGCAAAAGGTCCGAACGGGTGAGGATGCCCATGATTCTCCGGTCTTCGAGGACGACCAGCGCGCCAATCTTTTTGGTAAACATCAAATAAGCCGCCCGCTCTACGTCCGTATCCGGCCGGACGAACAAAGGCTCTTGCGTCATGACGTCTTTGACAAACACGAGGTTCTTGAAGTAAAAGTAGCGTTTTTCCTCGCCCATCCGGTTGGCCGGAACGAGCGCTTGCCTTAGGTCTTTGTCCGAGATGATACCAATGAGGCGGTCCTGATCGTCGACGACTGGCAGGTGTCGGATGCCTTTTTTTCTTAGGATTTCGAAGGCCTCTTCGATGGGGAGGGCTGGCGTGACCGTAATGACGGGCGCCTTCATGATCTCTGAGACTTTCATGGCCTTTCACCACACATTAAGTAAAGAATAAACTTTCATTCATAGTATACGATAGGATGGCCTAAATCGGCAACATACAGGTTGACTTGAGGTTTAGCCGGGACTACCATTAGGAGATGGACGGAGAGCAAACCTTCAAAAGAGCGGGAAGCCCATGGGAAGCCTGAATAAAGTTCTTTTGATCGGGCGGCTGGGCGCCGACCCGGAAATTCGTTATGCCCAGGACGGTAGCCCGATTGCGACGCTGCGCCTGGCCACCTCCGAGTTCGGGCCGAGCAAGGACGGTAGGCGCGAAGAGCGCACCGAATGGCACCGGGTTGTATGCTTCGGAAGGCTGGCCAAGGTCTGCGAAGATTACCTCCGGAAAGGCCGTCAAGCCTTTATCGAAGGCAGGATCCAAACCAGGCAGTGGGAATCTCCCCAAGGGAAACGCTTTATGACGGAGATCATCGCCTTGAACCTTCAGATGCTCGATTCCAGGACGGCTCACGAGGCCCCCAACGTTCAGCTTCCGGGCAAAGAAGGCCAGGAGGGGTCGTTTGCCGATTACGGGTTTGGGGCTCCAGTCGATGTCGATGAGCCGGCCACTAGCCTGGACAAGGGTTCGCCTTTGCAAAACCCGGATGACGAGCTCCCCTTTTAAGGGGATGGATGCGCTCGCCCTTCCGATTCAGCACGACCTCGAGGCGTTGGAGGCGTGCCTTGATAGCCTGACGGAATCCAGGTTTCGGCAGGTTCCGGAGGTTAGCCGCTACCTCATTCATGCAGGGGGTAAGCGCATTCGGCCCGTGGCGTGTTTTCTGGCCTGCAGGCTGTTCGACCCGCCCCATCCCGGGCGGATCCATGTGGCCGCCGCGATCGAGTTGCTGCACACGGCCACCCTTTTGCATGACGACATCGTCGATCAAGCGACGCTCAGGCGGGGAAGGCCCTCTGCCAACGCCCGGTTCGGAAACCAACTTACCGTCCTGGTTGGAGACTACCTGCTTTCAAGGGCGACGCTTACGCTGATAGGGCTCAAAAACTTTCCCACTCTTGAGGTGTTTGCCCAAACGGCAAAGGCGATGGCCGAAGGAGAGGTTCTCCAGCTTGGCTATCAAGGGCTATCCAATTTGAGCCCTAAGGGTTATCTGACGCTGATTTTCAGAAAAACGGCCTCGCTTATGGGCACTTCTACCGGCGCCGCGGCCCTGTTGCACACCAGCGACCCCAAGGCCTTCAAGGCGCTGAAGGCTTACGGCGTGTACGTAGGATATGCCTTTCAGATCATGGACGACGTGCTCGATTACGTAGCCAGGAGCGACGGGTTTGGAAAGGAGCGTTTCAAGGACATCAAAGAAGGCAAGGTTACACTCCCGTTGCTCTTAGCGCTCAAAAAGGCGAAGGCCTCCGAGAGGCGATTTTTGGAAAATCTGCTTGCCGAGCGTGCCGTCCCGGATGGGGCCGAGCAGGACTTGCTCGATGTTTTAGAGCGTACGAAGAGCATCTCCAGGGCCAAGCGTACGGCCGAGGCGTTTATCGAGAAGGCGTCGGATGCGCTCCTTCCTTTCGAGGGCCATTCCGCGGTATCCTCTCTAAAGGCGCTCGGCCGGTTCGTGATCGAGCGTACGCGCTAATAGCAGGCGAATTTAGGATAGAACAATGGGGACAATGGAACAGACAGACCAAGTAGTCTCCAGGCTAAGCAAGCTTGAGGCGTTCAAGGAGCGTTTCGGGTTTGACTATCCTTCAGGGCCCAAGCCTGAAAGGACTGCCCGCCAGGCAGCCCTTTTTGCCCTCGAGCACGAGCAAGAGCTCAAAGAAAACCCGAGAGCCTTCGAACACGAGGTGTTTTCGTTGGCGGGCCGAATTCTTGGGATGCGCAGGTTCGGCAAGGCCGCCTTTTTCCACCTCCAGGACCAATCGGGCAAGTTACAAGCCTTCATCGAGTTTTCGGGCGTTGAGCCCGAAACGTTCGAGAAGTTCAAACTGCTCGATATCGGGGATATTGTCTGGGTCTTGGGCCCCCTTTTTTTTACTCGTACGGGAGAAATTACGCTTCGAGTATCGAAGGTTGAGCTGCTTTCCAAGGCGCTTCATCCGCTGCCCGAGAAATGGCACGGTCTTCAGGACAAAGAGCTACGGCTTCGAAAGCGCTACTTAGATTTCATCATCAACAACGATGCCAAGGAGAGGGTACGGAAGCGTGCCCAGGCGCTTAGCTACCTCCGGGAATTCATGAACTCTAGGGGATTCCTGGAGGTCCAGACGCCTATTTTCCATCCGATCCCCGGCGGAGCCGCCGCAAAGCCCTTTGAAACCCACCACAACGCCTTGGACAAGGACCTGTATTTGCGGGTGGCCCCGGAGCTTTACCTGAAGCGCATGCTTGTGGGCGGGTTTGAGAGGATCTACGAGCTAGGGCCCTGTTTTCGGAACGAGGGGCTTTCAACAGAGCACAACCCAGAGTTCACGATGCTCGAGAGCTACCAGGCCTACGCCACGTTTGAGGACGCGATGGAGCTTTTGGAGGCGCTGTTGCCTGGGCTGGCAAAAAGTCTTGGGCTAAGCCAAGAAGTCGTCTGGCAAGGGGAAACAGTAAGGCTCGAAGCACCCTTTCGGCGCCTTGCTTTCCACGATGCGCTCAAAACGGCAACGGGCCTGGACCAAAAGAGCCTTGAAAGCAAGGAAGCTCTCCTTAGGCTTATCAAAGAGCGGCTTGAGGCCAACGTGCCACAAGACTCTTCTGTGGTTGCCTTGCAGGTGGAGCTTTTTGAGGAGCTTGTCGAGCCAACCTTGACCCAGCCTACGTTCGTTACGCACTTTCCTGTCGAGGTATCCCCGCTTGCCAAACGCTCCAAAGAAAACCCGATGCTGACAGACCGCTTCGAGCTGTATTTGTTCGGCAAGGAGATCGCCAACGCCTTTAGTGAGTTGAACGACCCTGTAGACCAAAGAGGACGTTTCCAAAAAGAGATGCAAAAACGGGATCTGGGCGACGAGGAAGCGCTTTATCTAGACGAAGATTTCCTCCATGCGCTCGAGTTCGGCATGCCTCCGGCTGCCGGGCTTGGCGTAGGGATCGATAGGCTCGTAATGCTCCTTACGGACACCCCTAGCATTCGTGACGTCATCGCATTCCCTACCCTAAGGTAAAGACCCCGCACGATGCCGCTTACACTCCTGATGGGCCTAAGGCACCTAAGGGCCCGTCGTCACCAGGCGTTTATCTCGTTCATCACGACCGTTTCCATCGCGGGGATTGCGATCGGTGTAATGGCCATGATCGTCGTTCTTGCCGTGATGACGGGGTTCGAGGAGGACCTAAAAGAGAAGATTTTAGGCTTCAACGCGCACGTTCTAGTCCAGACGCCAGGGCCAAGTACGGTAGACCCTGCCGCGGCATTGTCGAAACTTGCTCAAGTCAAGGGCGTTACGTTTGCCGCCCCGTTTGTCCTTAGCCAGGTGATGGTCAGGGGAGGCGGGGAGAACGTCTCGGGCGTCGTGCTCAAAGGCATGGACCCAAAAGACTTAAAAAGGCTGCCCTCGCTCCAAAAAGCCCTCGCAGGCGGGGGAGTCGAAGGGCTCGAACCCGTGGGCGGCCCCCCTGGAGTGCTTCTCGGGAAGGAGCTTGCAGGCCAGCTAGGCGTGCTTCCGGGAGACGAGGTGGAGCTAATCTCTCCTTTTGGAACCCCCACGCCGATGGGGATGGTTCCAAAGGTGCGGAAATTCCGTGTTGCGGGCGTTTTTGGACTCGGGCTCTACGAGGTGGATGCCGCTGTCGTGCTGGCGGGGCTTAAAACGGCCCAGGGCTTTTTGGACATGCAAGGCGAAATGACGGGTATCGAGCTCCGCATTTCCGATATTTACAGGGCACGAACGATCGCGCGGCAAGTCCAGGAGACGCTCGGGTTTCCCTACCTCGTCCGGGACTGGATGGACATGAACCAAGGCATTCTAAGGGCGCTAAGGGTGGAAAAAACGGCGATGTTCGTCATTCTCATGCTGATCGTTCTTGTCGCTGCCTTCGACATCGTGACGACGCTCGTGATGGTGGTTATGGAAAAGCGCAAGGATATCGCGATTCTCAAGGTGATGGGGGCAAGAGACGGCCAAATTCTGGGAGTGTTTATCTTCCAGGGGTTCGTGATCGGCCTAGCGGGTATTCTCTTGGGCGTAGCGGCCGGTATCTTGCTCGCGATGAACGTCGAGGTAGTCGTCCGGTTCTTTGAGCGCGTCTTTTCGCTCGAGCTGTTTCCCAAGGAGATCTACTCGCTCGATCGTTTTCCTTCGAAGCTGGAGGTAGGGGACATGCTCCGGGTATGCGCCATGACGGCGCTGGCTTGCCTTGCGGCAACGCTTTACCCTGCGCTTATGGCTCTTAAGGTCGAGCCGACCGAGATTCTCAGGTATGAATAGCGAGGAAACCCCCCGCTTCCTTTCGGTTGAGGGCTTGAGCAAACGCTTCAAAACGCCCGCAGGCGAGGTGAAGGTTCTAGAAGACGTCAGCTTTGAGGTGCAAAGGGGCGAGGCGCTGGCGATCGTCGGACCTTCGGGCGCGGGGAAGACCACGCTCTTGCATATCCTGGGGACTATTGAAAACCCAAGCGTGGGTCGTGTAAGATTTGGAGGTCTTGACCCTTTTTGCTTGAGCAGGAAGGCGCTCGCGCGGTTCCGGAATACGCGGATAGGGTTCGTGTTCCAAATGCACCACCTACTGCCGGAGTTTAGCGCCTTGGAGAACGTCATGATGCCGGCAGTCATTCAAGGAATGCCGGATAAAAGGGCAAGGCAGCGTGCGATGGAGCTTCTTTCGGAAGTAGGAATTGGACACAGGGCACGCCACAGGCCGGGCGAGCTCTCTGGCGGGGAGGCACAAAGGGTGGCGATTGCCAGGGCTATCGTCAACGCGCCCGACCTCGTTTTGGCCGATGAGCCGACGGGCTCGTTGGACGAGGAAACGGGCGGGCGGGTTTTTGATCTTCTTTTGGGGCTCAACCGTGACAAGAACATGACGCTCGTCGTCGTGACGCACAACCATGAGTTTTGGGGCTTGATGGATCGTTGCCTTAAGCTAAGCCAAGGGAGAATCCGTGAAGAGGTCTAGGCCTTGGACGCTCGGGCTTGTTTTGGGATGGCTGGGTTGTTTGGTTGTCCTGCCTTTGGGGGGCGCGCTGGATACGCTTGCCGAGCAGACGCCGCTCGAGGGCGAGCCGATTCAGGAGGTTCGGGTCGAAGGCAACCAGCGGATTGACGCCGCGGCCATCCTAGAGAACCTGGAGACGAAGACCAAAGGGCAGCTTCGGTCGTCTTCGATCGATCAGGACATCCGTTCGATCTATGCCATGGGGTACTTTGACGACGTTCGGGTCTACACAGAAGCCGCACCCCAGGGCGTACGGGTGACGTTCCAGGTCAAAGAACGACCCATGATCCTATCCATCCGCTTTGAGGGCAACAAGAAGCTCAAAGAGGACAAACTTAAAGAAGCCCTTCTCGTGAAAGAGCACACGATCCTTGACCCCGCCAAGGTTCAAGAGGGCATTACGGCGATTCGAAAGCGTTACCGGGAAGAGGGTTACTTCTTCGCGACGGTGAGCTCCAGGATTGAACCCAAAGAGGGCAACACGGCCGATGTCGTGTACAAAATCAACGAGAACAAGGCCGTGAAGGTCGTCGAGATCACGTTCCAAGGCAACGAGCACTTTAAGGAAAAAGAGCTGAAATCTGCGCTGGCCATCAAGGAGAAAGGGTTTTTTTCTTGGATTACGAGCTCGGGCAAATTTACGGAGGAGATGCTTGAGACCGAACCCATGCGCTTGAGCAGCTTTTACATGGACCACGGGTTCATTAACGTTCAAGTGAGCCGTCCCGAAGTCAAGCTTACCGAAGAAGGCGTAACACTGCATTTTAGCGTTCGGGAGGGGGATCGCTACAATGTGGGCAGTCTCGACATTGAAGGAGACCTGATCGAGCCCAAAGAAAAACTGATGTCCCTTCTGACGCTCAAAACGGGGAACGTGTTCTCGGCCTCCGAACTCAGAGCCAACATTGCCAAGCTTTCGGATGCCTACGCAGACAAGGGCTACGCTTACGTCAACGTTGACCCGGGTACCCAAGTGGACGACCAAAACAAGCTTGTTCATGTTCGCTTTATCATCGACAAGGGCAACCTCGTCCAAATCCGGCGGATCGACATCACGGGCAACTCCAAGACCCTAGACAAGGTCATAAGGAGGGAGCTCAAGGTTGAGGAAGGCGATACCTATTCGCGTTCTTTGATCGAACGGTCCCGTGAACGGGTCAACTTCTTAGGCTTTTTTGATGACGTGAAGGTCGCGACGAAGCGTGTCGACGAGACCCACTCCGACGTCGATGTCCAGGTAAAGGAGGGGCAGACGGGGACGATTTCCGCGGGCGCAGGCTATTCGAGCTACGATAAAATGGTGTTCCAAGGGCAGGTCACCGAGCGTAACTTCAGGGGACGGGGAGAAATCCTTTCGTTCGCTACGGCGATCGGCTCTAGACGCGAAGAGTTTGATATTGGTTTTACCGAACCCTATTTTCTCGACACGAACTTGTCGCTCGGCGTCAACCTATTCATCAACGAGCGTGAGTTTGATGAGTATGGAAGAAGGGACATGGGGGGGTCTGTCCGGGTTGGGATGCCGGTCGGTGAGTACACGCGGATCGGGCTCGGCTATACCTACCAAGACGTCAAGATTTCGGACATCCCGTACTTTTTCGGGCGCTACCTGGTCGATTCTGGTATTCGGGACTGGGGGGACCAGTACCGGACGAAAGTCGACCAGCCGGACAAGTCCTCTACGAGCTCCGTAGCGTTTACGATCTCCCGAAACACTACCGACCATCCGATCGATCCCACAAGGGGCAACGTCCAAGGGGTGGCGATCGAGTACGCGGGAGATTTTATGGGCGGAACGAACGATTTTGTCCGCTACATGGGGCAGAGCGCTTGGTTTTGGCCTACGTTCATCAAAAACGTGGTCTTCTCGCTCAGGGGTCAGATGGGCTTCATCCAGTCGAACTCGGACGATCCTTTACCCTACTATGAACGATTCTGGGCGGGCGGGATTGACACGCTTAGGGGATTCGACTATAGGGCCGTTTCTCCTAGGGACAGGGCCGGCCACAACGTGCATATCGGGGGCGATAAGCTGCTCGTGTTCAACGCAGAGGTCATTTTCCCCTTGATCAAGCGGATGGGGATCAAGGGGGTAGTGTTTGGAGACGCGGGGAACGTGTATTCCTACGGCAACAGCTTCGACCCCGGCAACATGCGCAAGGATGTGGGGTTCGGAATTCGGTGGCGATCGCCTCTTGGGCCGTTGCGCGTGGAGATCGGCTTCCCGATCGACAAGCGTTACTCGAACGACGACTCGTTCAAGGTCAACTTCTCGATGGGCGCCCCGTACAGAGGGTTCGGGTTTTAACATTTCAAACGCGATGAAGGTGGTTCCATGAAAGCCAGAAGGCTCGAAGGTCGAGTGTTTGTTTTTTTGATGATGCTGGTGTTCCTGTCGGCAGGACTTTTTCCTAAGGGCGCATCGGCCAAGGAGGTCCGTATCGGCGTGGTGGACCTGCAAAAAGCGCTCAACGAATCTACAAGAGGGGCGCAGGCGAGGGCCACATTCTCAAAGAGGGCTACCGAGCTCCAAAAACAGATTGAGCAGCGGCAAAAGGAGCTCGAGACGATGAAAAACGAGCTGGCCAGCAAAGCGAGCGTCCTTTCTGAAAAGGCGCGTGCGGAGAAAGAGCGGGTTTACCAAGAAAAACTCAAGGATTTTCAGCGGTTCTACAGGGATGCTCAGGACGAACTCCGGAGTAAGGATCAGGAGCTTACGAGCGGGCTTTTAAGGGAGATTCAGTCGATCATCGCCTCGATCGGGCAAAAGGGCGGGTACAGCGTGATCCTTGAGAGGGGGGAAAGTTCTGTTCTTTTTGCGGACAAAGAGGTCGACATCACGCAGGCAGTCATCGACGCCTTTAACAAGTCTCCCAAATAAAGCATGCCCGAACAAGCCCGGCCTATCCTAGCCCATGACCTGGCAAGGAGCCTAGGCGGAGTATACCAGGGGCCGGAAGGACTTGTGCTGAGTGGGGTTGCAACGCTCGAGGAGGCTTCGAAAGAAGACCTATCGTTTCTGACGAACGCAAAGTACATAGGCCTTGCGAAGGAATCCAAGACGGGCTGCCTGTTGATTGCGCCCGAGCATAGGGATACCTTTGAAGGTCCGAAGATCGTCGTTCAAACACCCTATCTTGCGCTTGCGAGGGCTGTCAGGCTGTTTTATCCAGGCCAGGAGTCCGAAGCCGGCGTGTCTTCGCTGGCCTTTGTTCATCCTAAGGCTTGGGTGGCGCCGAGCGCCTCTGTCGGGCCGTTTTGTGTCATCGAAGAAGGGGCCAGGGTTCTCGAGAGGGCCAGGCTCGTGGCTCAGGTCTTTGTGGGCCGGAACGTTATCGTTGGGAAGGCATGCCTAATCTATCCGCACGTGAGCCTTTTGGATGGGACGATTCTGGGTGACAGGGTGATCGTCCAGGCGGGCTGCGTCGTCGGCTCGGACGGGTTTGGGTTTGCCTTTGACCCGGATTCCAAGGCCTACGAGAAGATTCCGCAGGTAGGACACGTCGAGGTCGGGCCTGATGCCGAGCTTGGTGCATGCACCACGATTGACAGGGCGTTTATGGGTAGGACGTTGATCGGAGAGGGGACGAAAGTGGACAACCTCGTGCAGGTTGGCCACAACGTTCAAATAGGGAAACACTGCATATTGGTATCCCAGGTAGGCATCTCTGGCTCGACCAAGATCGGCGATCACGTAACGCTTGCGGGTCAGGTGGGCGTGGTGGGCCATATCCGTATCGAGGAAGGTGTCGTCGTGGGCGCTGGTTCCGGGGTGCATGGCGACCTCAAGGCCCACAGGACCTACTGGGGGTTCCCGGCCGTAGAATACAAACGGGCGCTCGTGCGCCACGGTGCCCTCGAGCGGCTGCCGGAGCTGCGGAAACGGGTCTTTTCGCTCAAGCAGCGCCTGGAGGCGCTCGAAAGGAGGCTTGAAGAGGGTGGGTGCGGACATTCAGAAGATCCTGGCTAGGCTTCCCCATCGTTACCCCTTCCTGTTGGTTGACAAGGTTCTAAAGATAGACAAAGATGGCGTCGTGGCATTGAAATGCGTAACGATCAACGAGCCCTACTTTGTCGGCCATTTTGAAGATTATCCCGTCATGCCTGGGGTACTGATCCTAGAGGCCGCAGCGCAGGCGGGCGCGTACTTTCTGCTTGAGACGATCGAAACGAAGCCCGACGAGATCGTGTATTTGGCCGGCGTGGACGGAGTAAGGTTCAGAAGGCCCGTGAGGCCTGGCGACCGGCTGATTTTGACTCTTAAGGTGCTCGCTCACAAAAGGAAGGTATTTAAGATGTATGCTCAAGTGAGCTGCGAAAATGAACGCGTCATGGAGGGGAAGCTGACGGCGGTTTTAGGGAAGAAGGGCTGAGGTATGGGGATTCATCCGAGTGCCGTTGTTGCCGAGGGGGCCAGGGTTGCAGAAGATGCCAGCGTTGGACCCTACTGTTGCGTAGGGCCCAACGTCGTGCTTGAGAGAGGCGTGCGGCTCGTAAGCCACGTCGTAATCGAGGGCGCGGCCCGAATCGGCGAAGGCACCGTCGTCTACCCGTTCGCTACGATCGGCCTGCCACCGCAGGATCTAAAATACCAAGGGGAAGAAACGGCCGTCGAGATCGGGAAGAACAACACGATTCGAGAGTGCGTGACAATCCACCGGGGAACGGGTGCTGGAGGGGTGACAAAGTTAGGAGACGGTGGCTTGATCATGGTAGGGGCGCATATCGCGCACGACTGCCGGGTCGGCAACGGGACGATTCTCGCGAACGTCGTCACGCTTGCAGGCCACGTCGATATTGGAGACCACGTCATCTTGGGAGGCCAGGTGGGCGTCCATCAGTTTGTCCGCGTGGGCGCGTACGCCATGATCGGGGCAGGCTCGATGGTTTCGCAGGACATCGTCCCGTTTTCCTTGGCCGTAGGAGATCGCTGCAAGCTCAAGGGGTTGAACCTCGTGGGCCTGAAACGAAGAGGGTTTTCTCCCAAAGAGATTCGCGCGCTCGAGCGGGTCTTTTATGCCTTGTTTCTTTCTAAGCGGCCTCTTAAAGAAGCCCTTCGTGAGCTAGAAGAGAGCCCGGATGTTGTCGAAACCCCCAGTGTTCAGCGGCTCGTTCGGTTTGTCCAGGACTCCAAACGAGGGATAGCCCGTGTACGGGATTGAGACGGAAGTGCTCGGAGTGATCGCCGGGAACGGCCCTTTGCCCGGCATCGTGTTAAAAAACTTGAAAGCCAAGGGTTTGAGGCTTTTCGTAGCCGCACATGTAGGCGAAACGCCTCAAGAGGCCGTTGCGTTGGCCGATGCCGCATGCTGGGTCAAGCCCGGACAGCTAGGCACGTTGCTTGATTTCTTCAATGCGCACGGCGTTCATCAGGCGTTGTTTGCGGGGGGCATGAAGAAGGCTGCGCTCGTTCGTACGTTCGAGCCGGACAAGGATGCGCTCGAGTTCATCGAAACCCTTCCCAACCTTCACGACGACACGATTTTGCGGGCTTTGGCCGTTTGGCTCGAACAAAAAGGCGTGCACGTGCTCGATACAAGGCTAGGGATGGGGGGCCTTTTGGGCCCAGAAGGGGTCCTCACGAAATTGGGGCCGAGCCTCAAGCACCAAAAGGACATTGCGCTTGGGATTCAAGCGGCAAGGGCGCTTGGTGGGCTGGACATCGGCCAGGCCGTAGTCGTGGAGGACCAGCTCGTGCTGGCGCTAGAGGCGATCGAGGGAACGGATGCGATGATCCAAAGGGCCGGAGCCTTCAGCAAGGGGGACGGTGTCTTGGCCAAGGCAAAAAAGCCCTCCCAGGACCCTAGGTTTGATTTGCCCTCCATAGGGCCGGGAACGATTGCGAACATGGCGAAGGCAGGGCTGAAGGTGCTTGCCTTTGAGGCGGGATGGACGGTCTTGTTCGAGCAAGAAAGGCTTATTGCGGAGGCGGATGCCTTAGGGATGGTCGTTGTAGGGGTGGGGCCGAATGGAAGTTAGGCCTTCTGGCGCCGCCCCGTTGAGGGCGGGGGTCGTCGGGCTCGGCTACCTAGGAAGCTTCCACGCCAAGAAGTACGTCCAGCTTGGCATGGAAGGTCTTGTGGATTTAAGGTTCCTCGTTGACACGAAGAAAGAAGCCTTCGACTCCAAGGGATGGCCCGGATCCGTCCGCTTTTCGGATAGGCTCGAGGACATGATCGGGCAAGTAGACGTTGCAAGCGTTGCGACGCCGACACTGGCGCATTTCGAGGTCGCGAAAACGTTGCTCGAGCACGGAATCCACGTGCTTATCGAAAAACCCGTTACCAAAAGCATCGAGGAGGCCTTAGAGCTCGAGCGCCTGGCCAAGGCCAAGGGCCTTGTCGTCGCAATAGGGCATATCGAGCGGTTCAACGGGGCCATCGTCGCCGTTCGAGATAGGGTGTCCGGCCCTAGGTTTATCGAGTCCTTAAGGCTTTCGCCCTTCCAGGTGCGCGGGACGGACGTAGACGTGTTGATGGACCTGATGATCCATGACCTCGATTTGTTGGGGCTGTTCGTTCAAGAGCCTTTGGAAAGCCTGGAAGCGATAGGCGTGCCCGTCCTTAGCCAAAATATCGACATCGCCAACGTTCGGCTTCGGTTTGGCTCGGGGCTTATCACCCAGTTAACGGCAAGCCGTGTTTCTCGAGAGCGTCACCGAAAAATGCGCATCTTCACCCCGGACGGGTATTATTCGATCGATTTCTTGAACCAGAGCGTCGAGATCATCGAGCGCGGGAGGCTCGAGACGACGCACGAAATACGGGCGGAACAGCTCTTGTTTCCCAAAACGGACGCGCTTTTGGCGGAAATCGAAGATTTTCTGCTGGCGGTTCTTCAAAAAAGCCCCCCAAGGGCGACGATCGAGGACGCTACCCGGACGCTCAAGCTGGTGCAAGCAATCCAATCCTACCTCGAAAACCATCCTACCTTTCCCGTATGAACGCACAGAAGACGCTTACATTGTTCGACGTCCAGGGCTCCTGGCGTCCGCTCGTCAACAAGGCAAAAGCCCGTATCGAAACGATCCTGCAAGAGGGCCGGTTTGTGCTCGGCCCATTTACCCAAGAGCTCGAGGAGGGGTTTGCTCGCTCGCTGGACGTAGGTCATGCAAGCGCCGTCAGCTCCGGAACCAGCGGGCTGTACTTAGCGCTCAAGGCGCTCGATATCGGCCCAGGAGACGAGGTCATCACAACCCCCATGAGCTTCATCGCGACCGTCCACGCGATCCTTTTGGCCGGTGCCAGGCCCGTGCTGGCCGACATTGACCCGAAGCACTTCGGCCTTAGCCCCGAGACCATCGCCCCAAAGATCACTCAAAGAACCCGAGCGGTCATCTTGGTTCACCTGTTCGGCAATCCCGCTCCGGCCGAGGAAATTGTGGAGCTTCTTGCCCCAAAAGGAATCGCACTCATCGAGGACGCCTGCCAAGCCTTCGGGGCCAAGCGAAACGGTAAAAGCCTCGGTTCGATCGGGACGCTGGGCGTGTTCAGCTTCTACCCGACGAAGAACTTGGGAGGGGCCGGAGACGGGGGGATGGTTGTAACTTCCGACGAGATTCTTCATTCGCGCATCCGAAGCTTGAAGCTGCACGGGGAGGCGGCCGAGAGGAGCTTTGGGGCGTTGGGAATCAACGGAAGAATGGACGAAATTCAGGCCGCGCTCATCCTTCTTCGCTTGGAAGAGTTCGAAAGCGAAGCAAAAAAAAGGGTAACGCTAGGAAGGTTATACCGAGAAATGCTCGAAGGTCTCGTTGGCTTGCAAACGCCGATAGAAGGGGCCGAGCCGCTCTGGCACCTTTTTAGCGTGCGGCTCCAAGAAAGAGAGCGCATTCGGGATGCGCTTGCCCTCCGGGGCATCCAAACGGGCGTGTACTACCCCTTGCCTTTCCACAAGGTTCCGCACTTGATGCCCTATTTTCCGGATGAGAGGCTTGAGACGGCAGAGGCGCTCGCAAGTTCCGTCCTCCAAATTCCCCTTCATCCGGGGATGGAGGAGGCCGATGCCGTATTTGCAGCGAGCGCGCTCCTGGCTACGCTTCGTTCATGAGCGCCGTTCTCGTTTGCGCCGGAGAGCCATCCTCCGACGCCCACGCCGCGGGAGTGATCGAACGAGTGCTTGCCAAAAGGCCCGGGCTGAACGTCGTGGGCGTCGGAGGGCGGGGGCTTAAGGCGGTTTGTGATGGCCCGATTTTGGATAACGCCCCGCTCGCCCATACCGGGCTGACCGAGGTGATCGTGCACCTTCCGGACGCCATTCGGCTTCTAAGGGGGGTTAAAAAGCTTGCTTTGGCCTACAAGCCAAGCTTTGCCCTGCTCGTGGACACACCGGACTTTAACATGCGATTGCTAAAGCCCCTTAAGCGCATTGGCGTTCCAATCGTCTACTTCATCGCTCCTCAAGCCTGGGCATGGCGAAAGGGGCGTGCAAGGACGCTAGCAAAGACGATTGATCGGTTGTTCGTCATTTTCCCCTTCGAAGAAGATTTTTTTTCACAATTAGGGGTCGAAACGCGCTACGTCGGCCACCCTGCGCCCTTAAGGCTCGAAGGCCTCCCAAGAAAAGAAGAAATCCTAGCTCGGTTGGGGTTAAACGGCGATACGCCGGTCGTGGCGCTCCTTCCTGGTTCGCGGTATAATGAGCTAAGAAAGCACTGGCCATTGTTCGCAGAGTCATTCCAGGCGCTAAAGCGCGCTTTTCCGAAGATTCAAGGGGTTTTGGCGCTTGCTCCGGGTATCGAGCGCTCCAGGCTCGAGGCCATAAGGCCGGTACCTTACGGGGTTGTGACGAGCAAGGCCGGGTCGGGAGAGGTTCTGAAGGCGGCGACGCTTGCCTTGATGAGCTCGGGTACGGTTACGCTCGAAGCCGGACTTCTTGAGTTGCCCGGTGTGATCGTGTACCGCATGTCTGGCCTGACATACCGGATTGCCAGATCGCTCGTTTCAACGGAGCATATCGGTATGGCCAACATTCTTTTGGGAGAACGGGTGTTGCCCGAACTTATCCAGCACGAGGCGAGCCCGAATCGTGTCGTGGGGGAGCTTGCAAAATTTCTAGGGGATGCCGAGCGTATGGCGCAAACGAAGGCAAAGCTCTCACGGCTTAAGGACATCTTAGGCGTCAAGGACGCCTACGGCCACGTGGCCCAAAACCTTCTCGAGGCCTACCTATGAGCCCATCGAGCACGAAGCAGGATTTTTTCAAACTGCTGAACTATGTCAAGCCCTATAAGCTCAGGCTTCTAGGGGCGCTCCTTTGCATGGTTGTCGTCGGGGGGCTAACATCGGCGTCTGCTTTCATCGTTAAACCCACGTTCGACAACATCTTCTTGAACCGGGATGCATTCATGCTGAAGCTTATCCCGCTGTTGATCGTCGGAATTTTCGCATTTAAGGGGGTCTTCTTCTACTTCAACCAGTACCTGACTGGCTACGTCGGCCACAAGATCATGATGGACATAAGGAGCGACCTGATCACCAAGCTCCTTAGCCTCTCGGCATCGTTTTTCCAGCGTGACCAGTCGGGCGTTATGATCTCCCGGGTGACCAACGACGTCAATTTGCTCAAAGATACCGTATCCGTCGTGCTTACCAGGATCGTCAAGGACAGCTTTACCGTGGTGGGGCTGCTTTTTGTAGCGCTCTACAGGGATCCAATGCTTTCGCTTATCTCGTTTACCGTGTTCCCGGCGTTTGTGTTTCCGATCGTCCAGTTTGGCAGGCGATTGAAGAGGGTGTCCCACCAAAGCCAGTATACGATCGGAGAAATCACCTCCTTTTTGCAAGAAATGCTCCTTAGCTACCCCGTCATTGCGGCATTCAGGCTTGAAGAGGTACAAAAGGCGAGGTTCAAGCAGAAAAATGAGCGCCTCTTCAAGCTGGCCCTCAAGCAAATCCGGATCTCTGGCATCTCCACGCCGATCGTGGAGGTCGTAGCGGCCACGGGAATCGCCTTTACTGTCGCCTACGGCGGCTATGTAGTCTTCAAGGGGGAGAGCACGCCGGGCAACTTCTTCTCGTTCATTGCGGCCGTTGCGATGATGTACGACCCCTTCAAGAAGCTCTCGGACGTGAACAACGTCATCCAGCAAGGCCTTGCGGCGGCAAACCGCATCTTTTCCGTTCTTGACGAGAAGCCAGACATCCAAGACGCCCCAGGCGCGGCGGCGCTCGAAACCTTTCAGGACGGGATCGAGCTCGAGAACGTATGGTTCTCTTACCAAGGGCCTGAGGGGCCGTTTGCCCTTCGGGGGGTCAGCCTGGCAATCCCGAAAGGGGCGGTTACGGCGATCGTAGGCGAGTCCGGAGCCGGCAAGTCCAGCCTAATAAGCCTTCTTCTCAGGTTTTGGGACCCTACCAAGGGCCGTATTCTTCTTGACGGGCATGATTTGCGAAGCATTACGCTCGCCTCGCTCCGCGACAAGTTTGCCATCGTTACGCAGCATACAATGCTGTTCGACGACACGATAATCAACAACATCCGCTACGGGAGACTAGGTGCATCGGACGAGGAGATTGAGCGGGCGGCCAAGGCGGCCTTTGCGCACGAGTTTATCCAGAAGCTCCCTGGAGGCTACCAAACGAATTTGGGCGAGCTAGGCATGAAGCTCTCGGGCGGCCAGCGACAAAGGATCGCGATTGCAAGGGCCCTCCTCAAAGACGCCCCCATCCTCATCCTGGACGAGGCGATGTCCTCGCTCGACGCGGAATCCGAGCACTCCATTCAGCTTGCGATGAAGAACCTGATGGCCGGCCGGACGACCATCGTCATTGCCCACAGGCTCTCGACTGTAAAGAATGCCAAAGCGATCGTGGTAATGGAGCAGGGCCGGATTATCGAGATGGGCAACCATGAATCGCTCCTTGCAAAGGAGGAGCGTTACGCCAGGCTCTTCAAGCTCCAACTTCTTGGCACCTGACCGAAGGGGACAAAGTTCCTTGCAGCGCGTATTCGAGTGGGCCTGGCTTTCGCTCTACACGCTCTTCGGCTTGATGTTCTACGCGATGTACGCTCCTTGGCTTCTTTTGAGGCATACCGTGGTGGGTCATGCGAAGGCCCAGATGTCCAACGGGTTTTTGTTTAGGCTAGGCCTGGTTCCAGGCGCTATCGGGAAGGTTGAATCGCCCGTTTGGTTCCATGCCGTTTCCGTCGGCGAAATGTTGACGATTGTCCCGCTAATCAAGGCTTTTCGATCTAGGCATCCAGGCATCCCTGCCCTCGTGACCACCGTGACCGAGGCCGGACAAAGGGCCGCAATCCAGGCGCTTGAGGGTACGGGTTGCATCGTGGCCTACTTCCCGTTGGACGTGCTGCCCGTTGTTTCCCGTGTCCTTTCCAGGGTCAACCCGAGGCTTTTTGTGTTTAGTGAAAACGAGATCTGGCCGGCGTTTCTGTTCGTGCTCGAGAAAAGGGGCGTTCCGGCCGTTATGGTCAACGGCCGGGTATCCGAGAGGTCCCTTAGGCGGTTTTCAAGGGTTCCTTTGTTTCGGCATGCGTTCAAGAGGGTAAGCGTGTTCTCTCTCCAGTCGAGGAAAGATTACGACAGGCTCGTCGGTTTTGGCATTGACCCTTCGAGGCTGCGGTTCTTCGGAAATCTAAAAGTGGACAGGGCGCTTCTTGCGGCCGCCCAGCTTCTTACACCTCCAGAGGTCTTTTCGTTGAAAGCGTGGAAGGCCAAGAAGGGGGGACTCTGGATCGTCGGCGGTTCGACCCACAAAGGGGAAGAAGAGGCCCTTCTGCGCGCCCTTGGGGTGCTTTTGGACGCCGGAGTCCAAGCCACGCTTCTCTTGGCGCCAAGGCACTTAGAGCGGCTCGCTTCGATAGAGTCTCTTTTGAAAGAAAAGCGTGCAAGATACACCCGTTTAGGCACGATTGGAGATACAGAACGTTTCGACAAGGATGTTGTGCTCATCGACAGGATGGGTACGTTATTTTCTGTGTACAGCTTGGCGGACGTCGCCTTCGTTGGTGGCTCGCTCGTTCCAAAAGGCGGGCATAACATCCTGGAGCCTCTGATGCTTGGCGTTCCGGTGCTGTTTGGAGAGCACACGGAGAACATCGGCGAGCTCGCCCAGGGTGTCTTAGAGCTTGGCCTCGGCAAGAGGCTCAAGGATACATCGGCGCTCGAAGAAGAGCTTTTGTCTTTGGCAAGACGGCCGGAATCGCTCAAGGAGGCGGCCAGCCGATGCAGGGCGTTCATCTTGGAGCACAAAGGGGCGCTGGAAGCAACGGCCGAGCTCCTTTTTGAGCTTGTACATGAGGCCGGTGGAGTGCGCATCAAGCCCGGGTCTTCTTTGGATGTTCGCTAGGCCTCTTTTTGGAATGCTGGGGCTCGGGCTGGAAAAGGCGTATTTTAGCGCGGGGATTTTAAGGCGCGCGTTCATCCACACAAAGCGCGTGGACGCATGCGTCCTTAGCGTGGGCAATCTCGTGTTCGGAGGCTCGGGCAAGACTCCGCTCGTAGGATTTCTTGCAAGGGCTCTCAAGGAGCGGGGAGAGGCCGTAGGGGTCGTTCTCAAGGGCTATAAAGGAAAACGGAGCCGAGACCCGCTGATCGTATCGGACGGCAAAAACCTCCTTGCAAGAGTTGCGGAATCGGGGGATGAGGCCTTTGCGCTCGCTTTGAGTCTCCCCGGCGTGCCTGTTGTGGTGGGAAAAAACAGGTTTCAAGCCGCGCTTGTCCTGACAGAGCGCTTTTTACCCGGGTGGGTGCTTTTAGACGACGGCTTCTCTCAACCCTACCTTGCAAAAGACCTCGAGCTTGTCTTGTTGACCGGAGAGGAGTTTGACAGAAGGCTTGCCGGAATAGGAGTTAAGTCTCTCCTTCGGGAGCCGATTGGGGCGCTCAAGCGGGCGAATGCGTTGATCGTGCCGGAGTGCCTTCCCCCCAAAGGACAGGAGGCGATCGAAGCTTTTGTTGCCAACGAGGGTGTTGCCGCGCCCATTCTTCGACTCGTTCGCTCCCCTAGGGCGCTTTTGGACCTAGTCACGGGAAAGGAGCTGCCCTTGGATGTCGTTGAGGGCAAAAAAATTGTCGGGCTGGCGGGGATCGCAAGGCCAGAGCGATTTTTTCGCCTCCTAGATGGGTTATACGGTCCTATCGCTGGACGGTTGGCCTTCGAAGACCACGCACCGTATACTGCAAATAGGGTTCGGGGTCTGATGGAAGCCGTCAAAGGGGCGAGCGTGGTTTGTACGTTCAAAGATTACGTAAAGCTCGTGGCGTTCCGTGCCTCTTTTTCGGAAAAGGACGTGCTCGCCTTGATGGAAGACGTTCGGCTTGAGCCTAGAGAAACGCTCGAGCGGCTGCTCTTTGGGGGGGGTGAGTGAATCATCCCGCGGTGTTCCTGGATCGTGACGGGACGCTGTCCGAAGAGATTGGCTACATGACAGACCCAAGCAAGCTTGTGCTTATCCAAGGTGCGGCAGAGGCGCTTAAGCGACTGGCCGATGCAGGGTTTAGGCTGGTCGTCGTAACGAACCAGTCTGGGGTATCGAGGGGCTACTTTGGGCTAAAGGATCTCCTTTTGGCCAACGAGCGCCTTGAGAGGCTTTTTTTTGAGCATGGCGTCGCGCTCGATGGGATCTATGCCTGTCCGCATGTCCCTGCGTTTGGTTGTTCGTGCAGAAAGCCCATGCCCGCGCTCTTGATAGAGGCGGCCATAGAGCACGGGCTCGATCTTCGAAGGAGTTTTGTCGTGGGCGATAAGCTTACCGACGTAGAGCTTGGAAAGCGCCTTGCGATCCCCTCCGTTCTTCTTTTGACAGGGTTTGGAAGGGCTGAGCTCGTCAAAATGCAAACGGACGGCCCGATACGCTTCAAGCCAGACCTGGTGGCGGCCGATATCCTCGAGGCAAGCAAGTGGATCTTGAGCCGAGGCATTTAGAAGAGTGCCTTTTAGCCGTTCGCCGGTTTAGCTCACTCAGGTTAGCCGTCGTGGGCGACCTGGTGGTGGACGAGCACGTCTACGGCCAGACCTCTAGGGTCTCCAGGGAGGCGCCCGTTTTGATCCTGAAGGAAACGAAGCGTTTGCTTGCCGCAGGCGGAGCAGGCAACGCCTTCCTCAACGCCAAGGAGCTAGGGGCGTCGGCAAAGCTGTTTGGGGCGGTAGGGGCCGATTGGGAGGCTAAAGCGCTCGTTGAGTCGTTTGCGGGGAAGGGGTTTGAAGTGGACGGGATCGTCTCTTGCCAGTCCTACCTTACCCCTCGCCTTACGAGAATCTGGGCAGGGTCACACCATACGAGCCATCAGCAGGTCATCCGTCTGGATCGGGAAGGACAGGAGCATATCGATCGTGCCGCATTCGATGCGCTTCTAGAGGCCCTTTGCAAGGATTTTGAGAAGGGCTTCGATGGCGTTCTTCTCTCGGATTACGCAAGGGGCTCGATCCCAAAGGCTTGGAGGGGGGACCTTATTTCTTTGTTGATAAAAGCCAAGGTCCCAGTGTTCGTCGATGCCAGAAAGGCGTTTACGGAATACAAAGGGGCATCCTATTTCTTACCTTCCGAGTCGGAAGTCGAGGAGTGCTTAGGGGTCAGGCTAAACAGCGACCCTGCCGCCATCGAGCAGGCGGGGTTTACGCTGCTCCGAGCGCTAGGCAAAAAGACCAAGGCGCTCGTCATGACGCTTGGGTCGATGGGAATGGCCGTCTTCGAGCCCGGAAACAAAGCGGTTTTCCTAAAGGCCGTCGGGGCGACAGAGGTGACCGACGTGACTGGGGCCGGCGATACGGTGACGGCCGTGTTTTCCCTGGCGTGCTTGGCGGGGTTAGCCCCCGTGAAGGCCGCCATTCTGGCCAATATCGCGGGCGGGATCGTGGTGATGAAGCGCGGATGCGCCCAAGTTACCCAAGAGGAGCTCGCCCAAGGGATGATCCATGCGTTTGCCTAGCGCGCCCATCGTTTCGTTGGATGAGCTCAAGGCCCTGCTTGAAGGCCTTAACCCAAGGCCTAAGACCGTCCTTACGAACGGCGTGTTCGATATTCTGCATGCGGGACATGCAAGCTACCTGGAGGCCGCCTCGAACCTCGGCGACATCCTGATCGTCGCCTTGAACGATGATGCCTCTGCTTTGGCGCTCAAAGGAAAGGATAGGCCCGTGCTCAAGCTTGAAGACCGTCTACGGCTCGTTGCATCTTTTCGGTGGGTCGATTACGTGACTTGGTTTTCCGAGCTCAAACTGGATCGTGTCCTTGAGGCGCTTAGGCCGGATATCCATGCCAAAGGAGTGGATTACGGAGGGACCGGCGTTCCTGAGGCCCGCCTTGCCAAGTCTTTAGGGGTTCAAGTGGCGCTTGTAGGAGAGCCAAAGAGGCTATCCACAACGGGCTTGATTGCGCATATTCGAAATACCGACCAAACGTCTTGAAAGGGAACCCATGGGAATCCAAAAAGACCTTCTCGAGATCCTTGCATGTCCCAAATGCAAAGGAGGGCTGACGCTCACCCCGCAAGAAGACGGGTTTATTTGCGAGGCTTGTCAAATTCTCTACCCGATCGAAGACGACATTCCAGTCTTGCTCGAAGAAGAGGCAAAGCCCCTTAAGAAAACGAGCTGATTCGCCTCGTCATGGAGCGCCTGCTCTTTCTCGATACGGCCTACTTGGGGGATTGTCTTCTTAGTCTGCCGCTCCTCGAGGCGTTGGCCCAATCTGGGAAAAACTTCGAAATCGGGGTGGTCACCACTCCTTTGGCCCAAGACCTGTTTGCGCGAAGGCCTGGCGTTGTAGAGGTGTTTGTCTGGGACAAAAGGAAGGACAAAACCCCTTGGGGGCTCTACAAGACGGCCAAAAGGCTCGAGGGCTTCGGGGCGGCCCTTGCCGTATCTGCCCATAAATCGGCACGCTCTGCCGTATTGCTCGCGCTTGCCAGGGTGCCTTTACGCGTGGGGTTCTCTACGGCCAAGCTTTCTTTCCTCTACCATGCGCTGGTGCCAGAGGATACGACCCTGCCTGTGGTAAAAAGAAAGCTTCGGCTCCTTTCGGCGCTCGGGCTGCCGGTGCCCGAAAGGTGCGTTCCCTTGAGCGATCCTGGCGTTGACCCGGCACAGAAGGCGCGCGTGCAGGCGATGCTGGTCCAAGTGTTCGGCTATTTGCCCTTCGAGCTCGTGGGCCTGGCGCCGGGTTCCGTCTGGCAGACAAAACGCTGGCCGGCGGGGCACTTCATCGAGCTCATCAAGATGTTCAAAGTACGGCTCGGGATGGAGTGTGTCCTCATTGGAGGACAGGAAGATCGCACGATTGCCAGGGAAATCCAAAAGGGCCTTCCTTTTCCATTGGCGGACTTTACAGGAAGGACTACGATCGCCGACCTGTTTGCAGCGATACAAGCCTTAAAACTGCTCGTTAGCAATGATTCCGCCCCGATGCACGTTGCATTCCTGTTAGGCGTCCCGGTCGTAGGAATATTTGGCCCGACAACCGCGCGGTTTGGGTTCGTCCCGTTCGGAGAAAACACGCGCGTGGCCGAAATCGAGCTGTCTTGCAGGCCGTGCGCGCGCCACGGCGGAAGGCACTGCCCAAAGGGGCACTTTCTTTGCATGCGTGGGCTTGACCCTGAGAAGGTGTTTGAGATGGGTGGTTCGCTCCTTGCCCGTCCCAGGCAGTGATCGGTAAAAGGGCTTAGCCGGATGGTCCAAGGGGTTTCATTGATCATCATTACGCGAAACGAAGAGGCCAACATCGAGGCCTGCTTAAAAAGCGCCGGTTTTGCGAGCGAAACGATCGTCGTGGATGCCCTAAGCGAGGATGCGACGGCAGAAATCGCGGGAAGGCTTGGAGCCAGGGTGGTTTCGCAACCCTGGATGGGTTATGCCTATGCCAAGAGCCTGGCGCTAGATTTGGCGGCCGGTCCCTGGGTCTTGAGCCTCGATGCCGACGAGCGCGTCAGCAGTGCGCTCAAAGAGGAGATACTTAAGGTGTTCGAGCGGCCCATGCCCGGCGTAGCGGGCTATTTTATCCCTAGGCGCAGCCTTTTTTTGGGCCGGTGGATGAGAGCATCGGGCTTTTGGCCCGATTACCAGCTTAGGCTCTTTTTGAAGGCTAAGGCCCGCTTTGAAGACGTTCCCGTGCACGAGTCCGCCGTAATCGAGGGGAAAACGGCAAGGCTTTTTTCGCCGATCGAGCACTTTGCCTACGCCTCGCTCGATATGTACTTCGAAAAAATGCTCCGGTATGCAAGGCTATCATCGGGGATGATCGCCAAAAAAAAGAAGAAAGTCGGGATGGGCTCGGTCTTTGGCCATGGATTGGCCATGTTCCTTAAACGCTACCTCTTGAAGCGGGGTTTCCTGGACGGCCAGCAAGGGTTTGCGGTAGCGCTCCTTAGCGCCTTCCACGAATCTGCCAAGTACCTCTACGCTTGGGAAAAGCAAAAGAACCGCTGCGAGAATCATCCGGACGCCTTGCCAAAGCGTTTCTTACAGTGAAAGGAAAAAACGGTTGCAGAAGGATGAATCGAGGCTTAGGGTGATCCATATAGGCTCTTCCTTTGCCAAAGGCGGGCTTGAACGTTTCCCGGTACGTCTTGCTAAGGCCCAAGCGCGCCTAGGGGTTGAAACAAGCGTGCTGACGCACAAAGAGGCCTACATCTACCAATGTGCAAGAAAGTTGGGCGTCGATGTGTTCGGGGCGGAATCGAGAGCCCAGATGTTTTCCTGGCTTTGGCGCCAAAGAAAGCATGATGGCCCAACGGTGCTCCAGGTCAATGCCAACAAGGACCTTCCGATGGCCGTTCTAGCCAAGCGGTTCTTCGCAAAAGACAAGGTCAGGCTTATCTACAGGCGGGGAACCAGGGCAATGAAACCAAAAACCGACCCCTACCACAGGCTGCTCTTTCGCGAGGTTGACTTGTTCATCGTCGTTTCGAGGTTCATTCATGACAACACGCTTCAAACCTACAAGGTTCCAGAGTCTCGCGTGCTATGCATCCATAACGGTGTGGATCCTGATTTTTTCGGAACAAAATCTGAGGGGAAGGCCTCTCTGCGTCAAGAGCTTGGCATTCCTGAAGAGGCGTTTGTCTTCGGCCAGGTTGCCAATTACGGGACTGGCAAATGCCCCGATGTATTCTTGAAGGGCGCGGAGCGGTTGGTCCTTCAGCAAGCCCAGGCCCTCCCGGTGTTTTTTTTGCTGGCCGGAGACGGGCCCCAGGACTACAGGCGTGAGCTCGATCGTCTCGCTAAAGACTTAAAGGTCTCCCCTTACGTACGCTTTCTTGACTATCAAGAAGACTTAAGGCGTCTGTACGACGCCATTGATTGCGTGGTGCTTTGCTCGAGGGCCGAGCCCTTTGGCAACGTCCTTTTGGAGGCCATGTCCCTTAAGAAGCCCATCATTGCGGCAAGGAGCGGGGGGAACCCCGAAATCGTCGAAGAAGGGGTTACTGGGCTTCTCTTCGATCCTTTCGATGTTGAGGCCCTTGCCGAAGCGATGCGGCGCCTTCTTGAGGAAGAAGGCCATGCCCAGAGGTTTGGCGAGGCCGGTTTTCGGCGCTACTTGGAGCATTTTAGGATGGATTCCTGTACGCGCTCTTATCTTGAGGCCTACAAAAGGCTCTTTCAAAAAGAGCCGTATCTTTAGGAGTTCAAAATGAGATCCAACGAGACCCCCAAAGTATTCCACGTCCTTAGTTCTGTATCCAAGGGGGGGATGGAGCTTTTTCCCGTGATGCTGGCCAAAGCCCAGATTGCCTCCAAGATACATGCGAGCCTCGTGGCCCATGAATCCGGGTTTGTCCTTAAGCACGCCAGAGAATCTCACGTGCCCGTCTTTGACATTAAAGGCCAGGGCTCGCTCTTTAAGCGGCTTTTTGAGCTCTCAGGCCCATGCACGGTGTTCCATGTCCACTACCCCAAGGATCTCTTTGTCGCATCGCTCGTAAGGCGACTTAAGCCCCAAGTTCGGCTTGTGTTCACCAAACACAGCGCCTCCAAGGGAACAAAGACGGACCCTTACCACAGGTTTTTGGTTTCCTCGATCGATGCCTTCGTGGCGAACTCTCGGTTCCTTGCCCAAAACTCCGCCGCGGTTTATGGGATCCCTGAAGAACGCATCCCGGTCGTGTATTACGGATTAGACGAAGGAAGAATTCCTAAAAGGCCTGACGAGGCCAGGGTGGCCTTTCGCGCCAAGCATGCCATTCCTCAAGAGGCGTTTGTGTTCGGGCTCGTCGCGCAGTACTCTAGGTCCAAATGTCAAGATGTTTTTCTCAAGGCCATCGCCCTTTTGCTTTCTTCGCTTCCCAAAGGCCGTCCCCTTCCCCACTTCCTCATGGCCGGACCCGAGGCCGATGCGGGCTTCTTGGACGAACTCAAGGCGCTCGCGGCCTCCTTGGGGATCCAGGACCAAGTTCGCTTCCTGGACTTTCAGCCCAACGTGGGCCCGGTGTTTGCCTCGCTCGATTGCCTTGTGTTGCCGAGCAAAGAGGAGGCGTTCGGAATCGTGCTCTTGGAGGCGATGGCGCTCGGAAAGCCTTGCATCGTCACCCGGGCGGGCGGTGCGATCGAGGCCGTCGAGGATGGTAAGGCAGGCCTCTGGGTGGAGCCCATGGACAAGAAAGGCCTGGCGGGGGCGATGCTTCGCTTGCTTCAAGAACCAAAGCTTTCAGAAAGCCTGGGCGCTTTTGCTACACTATGGGTACGCGAACGTTTCTCGATGGCACGCTGCGTTGAGGAGTATCAAAGGGTATATGAAAACCTCTTTGCCTGATCAGGCTAATGATGGTTCGGCTCAGACGAAGGCCGAAGCGCTCAAGGAGCGGCTTCGGGCGATCGCCCGCGGTCTGGGGCGCGCGAGCGTCTTGGTTGTCGGCGATGTCATGCTCGACCGCTACCTGATGGGTGCAATCCAACGGATCTCGCCGGAAGCGCCCGTTCCCATCCTGGAGGTTGGACAGGAGACGCTCAAGCTTGGCGGAGCGGGCAACGTGGCCAAGAACATCCGCAGCCTTGGCGGAAACGTGCGCGTCTTCGGCATTATCGGCCAGGACGAAACGGGCGTCCGGCTTAAAGAGCTGGCCTCTTCGCTCGGGATCGACCCGGAAGGGTTGATTTTTGAGCCAGGCCGGCCGACTACGCTCAAAACCAGGCTGATCGCCCACAACCAACAGCTCGTCCGGTTCGACATCGAGACCAGGAGACCGATCGCGAAGCGCGCGGAGGAAAGGCTCAAAGGTCTTGTCGAAAAGGCGCTTCGCTCGGCGGACGCGGTGGTCCTATCGGATTACCGCAAAGGGACCCTGACACTCAAGATTTGCAGGTTTGTGCTGGAAATGGCCAAGGTTTTTGGTGTTCCCGTGTTCGTTGACCCCAAGCTAAGGTCGCCCGCGTTTTACAAAGGGGCGTTTTGCATTACCCCCAACATCAAGGAGGCCCTCGAGCTTGCGAGGGTAGCGCCAGGCTTGAACGGGACGCAACGCTCGCTCGAGCTTGCGGGCAGAGGGCTTCTTAAGAGGTTTGCCTGCGAGTATGCGCTCGTGACCCGCTCGGAGGAGGGCATGAGCCTTTTTTCCAAGGAGGGGGGCCATTACCATATCCCCACGCAAGCAAGGGCGGTGCACGACGTAACGGGTGCGGGCGATACGGCCGTGGCCACGCTTGCCTTGAGCGTAGCCGCCGGCGCCGGCATGCTCGAAGCGACGCTCATGGCCAACCTAGCCGCCGGGGCCGTGGTCGGCAAGCTAGGGACGGAAGCGGTATCCCTTGAGGAATTGGCCGGGTTGATCGAAGGGGGGCGCTTCTTGGACGACGCCCCCTCGGTGATATTTTAAGTAGGATTTATGGCCTGGCATTCGATGACCGGCTTCGGGACAGCCTTTAAGAATCTTCCTCGGGGGAGGCTTGCGATTTCCTTGAAATCCCTCAACCTCAAAGGCTTGAGCGTGGTGTGTAGGGGGAATGTCCGCGACCTTGGCTTAGAGGCCGAGCTGGAGAAGCGCATCCGGCAAAAGATCCTCCGTGGCCGTGTCGAAGTGGAGATTATCGAAGAGCGATTGGGGGTGCTTGGGAATTTCGATGAAGAAAGGCTAAAAGAGCTGCATGCCGGCTTGGAACCCCTTTCTTTCAAGCTTGGGCTTCCGTTGGCGCTGTCGCTGGCCGAGTTGCTTACGTTTGGCATTAAGTCTGCGCAAGCCGACGGCAAGGGATTTTTTTCCAAGGAAGAGGTCATGGATGTGTTTGAGCGGGCGCTCGAAGCGCTCGTTGCCTCCCAACAGGCCGAGGGCCGTTCGCTTCTAAACGAGATAGGCCCAGCGCTCGAGGACATTCGATCCAGGCTGGAAGGCATCCTCAGGCTTTACGAAGCCGGCAGGGAGCATCTTGCCAAACAGCTTGTCCAGAAAATTCAAGAGCTCTTACGACCGGACGTTTCAAGAAACGAAATGCTGACCTTGGCGCTCGGCTACGTAGACCGCCATGCGATCGAAGAGGAGCTAGCCCGCGCTAAGGCTCACACCCTGCGAATCGCCCAAATCCTTCAATCGGAAAGCTCCCAGGGCTTGGCGCTGGGCTTTTTTTGTCAAGAGCTTTTGAGGGAGGCAAACACGATGGCTGCAAAGTCTGTATCGGCCGAGATCACCGAGCATGTTGTGGCCATAAAGTGTCGAATCGAACAGATAAAGGAGCAGGCCCAAAACCTGGCCTAAGGAGGTATCGATGCTGTTTGTCCTGTCCGGCCCTTCGGGAACGGGAAAGACCACGCTCTGCAGAATGCTGACCCAAGCCTGCCCAAAAGAGTTCTGGTTCTCTGTTTCCCATACGACCCGCCCGAGACGGCATATGGAGGAAGACGGGAAAGACTACCATTTTGCTTCCGAAGAGGCATTCCAGGACATGATCGCCAAGGACGCGTTCCTCGAATGGGCGAAAGTTTACGACGCTTACTACGGGACAGCCTTGTTTCCGGTGGAAGAAGCCCTGGAAAGGGGCTATAATGTTTTATTGGATATCGACGTACAAGGGGGCCTGGCCGTAAAAAAGGGGCGTGATGATGTTACGCTTATTTTTATCGTGCCTCCCTCGCTTGCAGCGCTCGAAGCAAGGCTCAAGGGCCGTGGTCGGGACGAGCCGGATGCGCTACGCAAGCGGCTTCAGGCCGTGATGGGCGAGATAGAGCGGGCCTTTGCCGCGTATGAGTACATCGTCGTGAACGACGAGCTTGGAAAGGCCCTTCAAGACGTGCTCGCCATCACTCAAAGCGCCCCGCTTAAGCTCAACAAGCGCAAGCAGGCCGTTTTAGAGGGCTTTCGGCAAGAGTGGGACCAAAAACAACCACGCTTAAAATAATTAAGACGAGGCAAAACCTATGGCCCGTATTACCGTTGAGGATTGTTTGGCGAGAGAGCCTTCGATCTACGCGCTCGTCCACCTTACGATCAGGCGCGCAAGGCAGCTTCAAGAGGGCGATACGAGCGTCGTTCCTTCCCCTCACAAGCCGGTTGTTACCGCCTTGAGGGAGATCGCGGCAGGAAAGGTTCGTTTTCGTACCGCGTAAGGTTCGAAAGTTTTCGCCATGGTCCGCCTAGACGACATTATCGAATTGGCCAAGGCCAACAGCAAATCGATCGACGTCGACTTGATCAGGAAGGCTTACGTCTTCTCGGCCAAGGTGCACAGGAACCAACTCAGACTTTCGGGTGAACCCTACCTAGTCCATCCGCTGGACGTGGCCTATATCTTGGCGCACTTGCGTGGCGATGCCGCGACGATTGCAGCGGGTCTTCTTCACGACACGGTCGAGGACACGCTCACTACGCTAAGCGAAGTGGAGACGATCTTCGGCGAGGATGTCGCCCATCTCGTGGACGGCGTGACGAAACTTTCCAAAATCTCCTTTTCATCAAAGCAGCAAGGCCAGCTCGAGAGCCTAAGAAAGCTGGTCCTTGCCATGGCCAAGGATATCCGGGTCGTGCTCATCAAGCTGGCCGATAGGCTGCACAACATGAGGACGCTGGGTTTTCTTCCCGGGGAGCGTCAATTGGCCATTGCACAGGAGACGCTCGACATCTACGCGCCTCTTGCGAACCGGCTCGGGATTTATTGGGTCAAGGCCGAGCTTGAAGATTTGGCTCTACGCTACCTGGACCCGGAGGCTTACTACGAGTTGGCCATGCAGGTCGGCAAAAAGCGTGGAGAGCGGGAGGAGTATATCGCCAAGGTGTGCAAGGTCTTGAAGGATGAACTGACCAAGAACGGCATTCTTTGCGAGGTGATGGGGAGGCCCAAGCATTTCTACTCGATTTACAACAAGATGACCGCGAGGAATGTAGGGTTCGACCAGGTTTACGACGCGTTTGCCTTCAGGGTGATCGTCCCGACGATCAAAGATTGCTACGCGGCAATCGGGATCACCCACGCCATGTGGAAGCCTATACCCGGCCGGTTCAAAGACTACATCGCGTTCCCGAAGGCCAACGGATACCAATCGCTCCACACCACCGTGTTCGGCCCCGAAAAAGACCGGATCGAGATCCAGGTTCGGACTGAGCAGATGCACCAGGTCGCGGAGGAAGGGATCGCCGCACACTGGCAGTACAAAGAGGGTCAGCCAGAGCTTGCCGAAGAAGAGCGCAGGCAGTTTACCTGGCTTCGTCAAACGCTCGAGAACTACCAAGACTTAAAAGACCCGGCCGATTTTTTGGAGAACCTAAAGTTAGACCTCTTCCCGGAAGAGGTCTACGTATTCACGCCCAAAGGGGACATCAAAGAATTGCCCAAAGGCGCTTGCCCGATCGATTTCGCGTTTGCCGTCCATACCGAGGTAGGCATGCATTGCATCGGGGCAAAGGTAGACGGCCGGCTCGTTCCTTTGGACTATCCCCTCAAAAACGGCGACGTCGTCGACATCATGACCTCCACGCACGCCCACCCGAGCAGGGACTGGCTTACCTACGTAAAAACCTCCAAGGCGAAGTCCAAGGTCAAGGCGTTCGTAAACCTCCAGCAGCTTGCCCGTCAGGCGGGCCTAGGAAGGGAAATTCTCGAAAAAGAGATGCGAAAGCTTGGGTTTGCCTTGAGCCTGCTTTCCAACTCGGACGTGATCGAACAGGTTCTTTCGTCGTTTCGCATCAAGGAGCTCGATACGCTGTTCGCCCAAATTGCCCAAGGCAATGTCTCCGTCCGGGCCGTGATCGAGAAGATCGCGGAGATCAAGAAGCTGGAGATCGCGCCTTCCAAAGAAGAGGGAGTCCAAGGCAGACAAAGCCCCGTCGTAAAGCCTTCGTTGAGGCAAGGCTCTCCTGTGAGGGTTGACGGGATCGACAACGTCCTGGTTCGTTTTGGGAGTTGCTGCGGGCCCGTCGTGGGCGATACGATCGTCGGGTTTGTCACGCGAGGCCGCGGGGTTACGATTCACGCGCACGATTGTTCAAGGATTGCCGGCGCCGACCCCTCCAGGCTGATTCAGGCGAACTGGAGCCTTGCCGGGCCGCTCAGGACGTCCGTTGAGGTCCGAGTGACTTCCAAGGACAAGCAAGGCCTTTTGGCCGAAATCTCCAAAACGATCTCGCTTGCCAAGGTGAACATCTCCAAGGCCCAAGTCTACACCACCCCACAAAAGGTTGCGGTCCAGCATTTTACGCTGGACGTCGAAAGCCTAGATCAGCTCAACCGCGTTCTAGAGGCCATCCGCCAGGTAAAAGGAGTGATTGAGGTCGAGCGTCTCAAGCGTGGATACGCCCAGGCGCTGAACCGATGAGCGTCGCGTGGCGCAAGGCGTTTCTCGCTCCTGTATCGGCGTTTTTTCTGACCTGGATGCTTGCCTTGAGCTCAGCCAACGCCCAAGCCCCGGAGGATCCCGCCAACAAGGAGGCGGTGGCCTGCGGGGCGATGGTGGCCAGCTCTCATTCCTTGGCTACCCAAGCCGGGCTCGAAATTCTCAAGGCCGGCGGGAACGCCTTTGACGCGGCCGTAGCCGTCCAGTTTGCGTTGAACGTCGTCGAGCCGATGATGTCTGGCATCGGCGGCGGAGCTTTTTTTCTTGCCTACGAGGCAAAAACGAGGAAGGTGTTCGTGATCGATGCCAGAGAGCTTGCCCCGAAGAGCGCCCTTCCTCGCATGTTCTTGGATAAGGCAAAAAAACCCATTCCGTTTGCAACGCGCCATACATTGGGGACCGCCGTGGGCGTTCCCGGGACACTCAAAGGCCTTGCCCTGCTGCACTCCAAGCTTGGCTCCATGCCATGGGCCGAACTGCTTACCCCCGCCCTTAGGCTTAGCCAAGAAGGCTTTGCAGCGGGAAGGACTCTAGGCAGGTATGCTGCGCTGTCGCGGGAGAAGGTCTGCTCCAAAGAGGCGGGCGGGGTCTTTTGCCCGGGCGATAGCCCCCTGAAGGCCGGAGGCTGGCTCGTTTTGCCCGCGCTCACCAAGACGCTCGAGGCCATCCAACGAAAGAAAGACGCCGCCCTTTACGAAGGCGAAATCGCTCGTGCGATCGTGGAGGCCGTACAAGCGAAGGGCGGAAGCATGACTCTAGAAGACTTAAAGGCATATAAACCAGAGGTTCGGCCCCCTTTGTGGGGGCGCTACAGGAATTACAGGGTTGCAAGCGTCGGCCCCCCGGGGGGCGGGCTTGCCGTCCTCGAGGCGCTCGGCATCTTGGAGGGCACGGATTTTCATGCAACACCCATCCGCTCGGCCAAAAAATATCACCTGCTTTTGGAGGCGATGCGTCTCGTGTTCGCCGACCGCTCCGCTTTCATGGGCGACCCTGCCTTTGTCGATGTGCCCGTGCGTGGGCTTTTGGACGAGAATTACCTTGCCGGCCGGCGTGCTTTGATCCGTATGGACAAAGCAAACGACAACGTGCATCCCGGAAAGCCTGCGTATTTTGGCGAGACAACCCACTTCGTCGTGGCTGACGCGTGCGGCAACATCGCTTGCGTGACGTCTACGATCGAACAGCCGTTTGGGTCTGGAATTTACCTGAAGGAGCACGGCTTTTTCTTGAATAACGAGCTGACCGACTTCGATGCCACACCGGGAGGTCCCAACGAGCCAGGGCCATTTAAGCGCCCGATGAGCGCGATGGCCCCGACGCTTGTGCTTGAGCGCGGCGTTCCCGTCTTGGCGCTCGGTTCCCCCGGCGGGCCGACGATTATCGCGAGCGTCCTTCAGGTACTCATCCATCGGCTCGATTACGGGCTCGGGCTCAAAGATGCGATCGAGGAGCCAAGGGTGTTCACTAGCGCCTACCCGTCGTTTGCCTATGAAAGAGGGGTTCCCAAGGACGCGATGGAAAGACTCCGTGCTCTCGGCCATGCCCCAAACCCACTCCCTACGGAGATCGGAAACGTCCAGGCGATTGAGCGCGACCCAAAATGGCATCGCTATACCGGGGCTTGCGATTCTACGCGCGAGGGCATGGCCGCAGGGCTCTCGAGACTTGACGATGCCCTTCCGGACGCCAAAGAAAGAAGGGGGCGTTGAAAATGACTCTAAGATCGTCTAAGCTTCCCTCGTATGGCGCTTAGAGGGTCGCTCGAGGAAATGTCGTTTGGTGAATTGCTCGGCTGGATCTCCCTGGCTGGAAGGACGGGGACGCTTGTCGTTCGCGAAGGAAAGGCCGAAAAGCTCTTCACGTTCGAAAAGAAGCGCCTGATCGCCGCCACTTCCAACCTTGAGTGGGAACGTCTTGGTTCAATTCTGGTTCGAAAGAGGCTTGCCGACCCTCCAAGGCTCAAAGAAGCGCTCGCGTCCTCCGGCAAGCGGGGGGTGCGGCTAGGCAAGGCGCTGGTGGACCTCGGGGTGCTCAGCGGAGAAGAGCTCTACTACCTTTTGATTCTCCAGGCGGACACGGTTGTTTTCGATATGTTCTTTTGGGAAACAGGACGTTTTGTGTTTTATTCAGAGATCAAAGCGTTCGAGCACCTGCACGACCTCCCCTTTACCCTAGACTATCTTCTGCTTGAAGGTGCCAGAAGGATGGACGAGGCTTTGGTGATCCGCAGCATGCTACCCTCTCCGTTTGTTACATTTCGAGTCGATCCCGCTCGTGTCGCCGATGATCCCTTCAAGCGGCGCATTCTCCTTGCTGCCAAGGAAGGGCTTTCGTTGGTCGAGATGATGGTTTCGATACCTCAGGCGGAGTTCTCCGTCCTAAGGGCCGCGTTTGAGCTCTTTAAAGAAGGAGCGGTTGTTCCCGGGCCGGAAAAAACGTTAGCCAACCTCCGAGACCCCCAGTTTTTCCTGGAGTTTTTAGAGCACGGCTGCAACGTGTGGAGGGCCAAGCGCCCCGAAGCGCCTTTCTTAAGGCCTCAAGAGGGGGGAGAGGTTCCGGACGACATCAAGCGCTACCAAAATTACTACGCAAGGCTTGCCTTAGAAGGGGCCAACGACTAAGGAGGTCGCATGCGGAAAAAGGGCAAAGAGATTGTTTTTGGGGTGCTATTTCTTGTTGTGTTTGGGGTCCGGGCCTTCGGGATGCAAACGCTTGGCCTCGAGACGACCCCCGTCTCTGTCCCATGGCCGACGTACGTGGGCTACTTAAACCAGGACGTCCAGAATGAGCAGGGTGCCTACTGGGGGTTTGTATGGCTTAGCCGGGTCTATTCCGATCCTGACCTTAGGCCCTCGATCGACCCAAACTTCGACCCTAATTTCCAAATGGTCGTTAATGCCTGCCTGGATATCCTAAGGGTGAACACGGCGACGATTGAAGCGGCGCTCGTGGCTGCGGGGCTCGAGCCCCCTGCAAGGGGCGATGCTATAGCGCCATGCACGAGCAACCCAAGGCCGGTGGATTGTCTGTATAGGTTCGCGCGCTCGAGCATCGGCAGGTACCGGGACAGGAGGCTGCTGCTCGAACAAAACGTCGACAAGGCCGCCGTTGACGGTGCAACGCGGCAAACGCTCCTTCAGGCGTGGGAAACGCTCATGAAGAACTGGACGGACATCTCGGACCTCCTGTTCGAGTATACGGACGTTGGAAGGCCGGGAAGGCCGGGTGTTAGCGACTGACGGCCAGTAACCCTAAAGAAAGGCTAATTAAGCATGGGTCATCGTTTCCGAAAGGGCTCTAAGCGGGTTCTCCCAGGAATTCCGGCAATTTGGCTCCTGGCATCCATGGCCTTTGCCCAGGCATCCCTCGGTCCGCTCGATGGCGGCCTGCAAGGGTTGGGGGCGACGTTCCAGGGGGCGTTCGGCCAGAGCTCGCAAACCATCGAAGTCTTGCTCGGCCAAAGCGAGGGGCTGTTGGGGGTTGGGGGCAACCCTGCGGCTGAGGCTCAAACCCAGGGTACGCCCCCACCCGAACAACAAGAAGCCTTGGACCAGATTGCCCAAGGGATTGCACACGCGAACGCCTGGGACAGGACTCTATTGGAGCAACTCCCAGGGATAGTTGGCAAGCTCGAGGGCCGCTCGAGCCCGGGCGTGGAAGATTACTGGTTTTTTGTGGCGCTTGATGATCAACTCTCGGTCCTTATGCAAAGGCTCTCTGCGCTTGCATCTGTCCTAGGGGTAGAGACGGGTGAAGTATCTACGTGCGAGCTAAACCCCGCTTCGCGCTTTTTGTGCGACGAGGCGGCATGGAAGGATTTTCGCCGGTCGTTCACTCTGGAAAACTACGGTGCGCCCGCGCTCAATGACCCCAAAGTGAACGACGATTATGCCTGGGAGCTTGTCTACCTCTCGGGCGTGGTCCTACGCCAGGCGCTGGGTGACTTGCAGCGTGTTGCAAGCAGCTTGCCCTCGGGCAGCCCCTTATTGCCGCTCCTTACAGAAAACCTTTCGGTTTTAAATTCTGCAGATGCGTTCGTTTCTGGAAGGCTGAAGGGATACCGCTACATTCCGGCCAACAAAGCCATCGAACGGGCAGATACGCCTTTAGGCGACCAAGGGGGCGGCGATGGCGCCTAGGGAGGGCTGGCCCAAATGGTTCAATCAAAGCGTCCACTTCATCAAGGAACGCGTCGAAATCCCCAAAGTCGCGATCGTAGCCGGCTCCGGGCTTGGGTCTACGTTTCAAGGGGCAAGGTTTCTCCGCTCGCTTTCGTTTAGCGCTATTCCTCATTTTCCCGTTCCGAGCGTCGAGGGGCATAAGGGCGTTCTCCATGCCGCCTTATGGGAGGGCGTGCCCTGCTTGCTACTTGAGGGTCGGCTGCACCTGTACGAAGGCTACAGTCCGGCAGAGGTTGTCTACCCCATCCGCGTTGCGGTGGGAATGGGGGCAAAGATTGTCGTTTTGACGAACGCGGCGGGCTCGCTAGAGCTGGAGCGTAAGCCCGGTTCTTTTATGGCCCTTTCCGACCACATCAACTTAACTGGCCATAACCCGCTCGCCAACCCTGATGCGCTTTTCTTCGGCGAGCGGTTCCTCGACCTAAATGGCTTGTATGACCCCCTGCTCCGTGGGCTGTTCCTTGGGCAGGCTCAAGCGCTCGGTATTCCAGCTTGCGAGGGCATCTATGCTGGCCTTCTTGGCCCTTCGCTCGAGACACCGGCGGAGATTCGTATGCTTCAAGGCATGGGCGCTTCTGCGGTCGGGATGAGTACCGTGCTCGAGGCGATTGCTGCAAGGCAGATGGGGGCCAGTGTCCTCGGGGTTTCTTGCCTGACCAACTACGGCTGCGGGCTTGCCGATGAGCCGCTATCCCACGAAGACGTCCTAAAGGCGGCCAAGGAGGGCGCGGTAGCGCTCTCTAGCCTGCTTACGGGCTGGCTTGGCTCGCTAGGGGCTAAGGCGGCATGAACCAAGAGCCCTTGGACCTCGCCCTTAGGGCTTCCCACGTGTTGACGATGAATGCATCCGGCAGGTGCCTGACACCCGGGTTTGTCGGCATCCGTGATGGAAGAATTGTATCCGTGGAGCCCTACAAGCAGGGCATGGAGGCTGCATGGAACCCGAAGCATTTCCTCGCGCTAGACCGCCATATCGTTTTTCCAGGGCTGATCAACGCGCACACGCACCTTGGGATGGGCTTTTTTCGCGGAATCGAAGACGACCTTCCTTTGGAGACATGGCTAAAACAACGGGTCTTTCCGCTGGAGGCCGCGCTCGTCACCGAAGAGCTCGTGTATGCGGCAAGCCTGCTTGGCATGGTTCAGATGCTGCTTTCTGGTACGACCACGTTCGTGGATATGTACTACTTCGAGGAAGCGGCCGCGCGTGCTGCGGAAAGGCTCGGGGTTCGGGCCTTTTTGGGCCCTGGCGTGCTGGACATGCCGACTCCAGGCGTCCCCGACGCTGAAACGGGCCTTCGAAGGCTCGAGGCGTTCATCGAGCGCTACTTGGGCCATCCGCGCATTACCCCTATTCTTGCCCCGCATGCTCCCTACACCTGCTCAGACAGGACGCTGAAGGCCTTAAGGGCCCTAAAGGAGCGTTTCGGCCTAAGGGCCACCATCCACGTCCAGGAAACCAGCGGCGAGCTTCAGGAAAGCCTGCGGCGTTTTGGCAAGACCCCGCTTGAGAGACTTGAATCGCTAGGGTTTTTGGACTCTAACGTCCTGTGTGCCCACATGGTATGGCTCGGGGCTGGGGATAGAGAAGTTCTTGAGCGTGCTAGACCAGGCGTGGCTCACTGTCCAAACAGCAACCTCAAGCTTGGGTCCGGGGTTTGCAATGTGGCAGAGCTTCGCGACATGGGGCTCCTTGTCGGCATCGGGACGGACAGCGTGGCCAGCAACGACAGCCTTGATATGGTCCGCGAGATGAAGACGGCCGCGTTGCTCCAGAAGGCGCTCCATGCAGACCCAAGCCGGATGGGCGCCAAAGAAACGCTTGGCCTTGCCACGTCCGAGGCGGCCAAGGCGCTAGGGATGGGTGACCAGCTTGGATCTATAGAGGCGTGCAAGAGGGCGGACCTCGTTGCCGCAGAGATTAATACGGTACGGGACTTCCCCTGCCACGACCCCTACGCCCACCTTGTGTATACGCTTACGGGGAGCCACGTGTCTACGGTCATCCTCGCGGGTGAGGTGGCCGTTTTCGAAGGGCGCCTTGTGAACGATCCGACGGAAGAAGCGTTGGATACCTGGCAAGAGACCGCCTCGAGGGTAGGTAAGGAGCTAGAAAGGCTCAAAAAGGGCTAGCTGGCGACGGATCCCCATTGCTTGAGGAGCTCCAATAAGCCTTTGATTGGCAAAGGCTTGCTAAAGACATACCCCTGCACGCCAAAGCACGTTTGCGTCTTCAAAAAATCGAGCTGTTCGTTTGTCTCTACGCCTTCTGCGATCACTTTCAGGTTCAACGCCTGGGCAATTTGAATAATTGCCTTGACGATAGCGGCAGACGATGAGTTATCGAGCATTTGGACGATGAAGGCCCTGTCAATCTTGATCGTATCGATGGGAAAACGGTGGATGTAGCTGAGCGAGGAGTAGTCCACGCCGAAATCGTCCAAGGCGATCCGCACGCCCATTGATTTGAGCGATTGAAGGACCTTGAGCGCGTACTCCAGGTTTTTCATGGCGGTAGATTCTGTGATCTCGATCTCGAGCTCGTGCGGATCGAGGTTCGTATGCGTTAGGGCTTCTTCGACGAGCCGAACGAGATTGGCGTCCATGAATTGCCTTGGCGAGAGGTTGATGGATACGTAGAGGTGGTTTAGGCCGGCTTCCTTCTTGATAGAGCGGAGGTTGGCCAACGATTCTTTGAGCACCCACTCGCCGATGTCGATGATCAGCCCGCTCTGTTCGGCTACGGGGATAAACTCTCCGGGAGAAATGATGCCGCCCTGCGTGGGAAGCCATCGAATGAGCGCTTCCATCCCGACGATCTTTTTCTCCTGGATGGCGACCTGAGGCTGGTAGAACAGCGCGAGCTCTTTTCCTTTCATGGCGGCCCGAAGCTTGTTTTCGAGAATGAGAAAATTCGCCATCCGCATCCCGAGGTCCGAGCTGAACCGCTGAGCGGTGTTGCCGCCCAACTCTTTGGCCCGTAACATCGCAAGTTCCGCGTTTTTAAGGAGCGTTTCCGAGTCCTTCCCGTCCGTCGGGAAAAGCGCAAAGCCTATGCTTACCGCGAGGTGCACCTCTTGTTCTCCGACGCGAAAAGGTTGGAAGAAGGCATCCAAGACCTTCTTTACAACGACCTGGGCATCGTCCGGCTGCCTTAGGCCTGATAACACCAGGACGAACGTATCTTCGGGGAGCTTTGCAAGCGTGTCCGTAGGCCTCAATGATCCCTTGATGCGTTGTGCGACGGCATTGAGAAGGCCGCCGCCCGCATCAAACCCGAACACGTCCACGACGCGCTTGAACTTGTCGATGTCCATATGGACGACGGCCGCGTAGCTCGAGGCCTTGAGCGCTTGGGTAAGCCTATCGAGCAGCAGGATGCGGTTTGGGAGCCCAGTCGTCGGGTCGTAGTTGAGCAGTTTTTGAATCTCTTCCTTGGCCTTCTTCTCCCGAGTCACGTCTCTCCACACATCGACTAAGAACCGCACCTGGCCCTGCTCGTCGAGCAGCGGGATTTTGTTCACGGCGTAGCAGCGCTGGACGCCATCCGTATGCAGAATTTCGGTTTCGTAGGCGATGGGGGTTTCGTTCTTTATGGCTCGGGAATCTGCGTACCTGGATTCCAAAAAGGCCGTTTCATAAAATGGCAGAACCAAGGCCAGATCCTCGTCGGTCTTTCTGTACCATTCGACGCCTTCGAGGCTGAAGCGCTCAGTCGCGGTTTTGTTGACCACGAGCCAGTGTGCCCGTTCATCTTTTAGGACGATGGGGTCAGGCAGGGCGTTCAGGAGCGTTTTGAGCCGATCCTCGCTTTCCTTGGAGGCCTTTTGTGCCTCCTGCTCCTTGAGTCTTTCGAGCGCTCCCTTTAGGGCGCCACGCATCATGGAGAAATTCTCCTCAAGCCTCCTTAGCTCCTCGATATGGCTTTTCGGACCGGCGGGCTCGAAGTCGGCGAGCAGCTCTTCAATAGGCTTGCTAGTCAGGTCGGAGAGCCTTTCGAGCGGTCGGCCCAGCATGTTCGCCGCCAAAGAGGACAACAGTATCCCGCCGAGCGCCATAAGCGTTCCGACCCCCATCCACAAGAGGAACACACGGTAGGCCTGGTTGCTGAAAGGAGCGTTGGGCATAAAAAGGATTAACGAAAGGCCTTCTTTGGTCTTGAGTGGTTTGCGAAGGGTGTACCAGGAGCTCTCCCACTGGAAGGAGGCTTTTTTGCCCATGGCCCTTAACGCGCTCTCGTTGGGGACGAGCATACACACGGCATTCTGGAGTGGCTTGAGCTTAAACGACCCTGCACCTTGCAGGCTTGGGGCCATGGGATCATCCGGCTTGAAGGACTCGAGTAAGACCTTGCCTAAGTCATTATCGAGCTGAAACTCGACCCCTTGCGCTTTAGCCTGAAGCAAAAGCTCCCGGGCTTCCGGGATGCTGCGTGGGTTCAGAAACTCCAAGCGATACTCGAGCTTCTCGGCCTCTGCCTCGAGCTGAGATTCCGCCCTCGTTTCGATCCCTTTGACCACGGCCCGAAGGTTTACGGTAGAGCCGATGCCTATCAGTAAGAGCCAAAAGAAGCACCCTCCGACGAAATAAATTTCGCTTAGCGTGTACCGAAGGGTCAGCGCGCTCTTTCTTTGGACCTTGGCTGGAAGGGTAAGGTACAAAAGGTCGGCTAGAGAGGCATTGAACACACCGTTGAGGATCCGCTTAAACGTGTAGGCCCAAACGAGCTCGGATATGGGAAACGGCCCTACGAGCAGCGATAGGAGCGAACCAAGCGTGAGCCAGTACAGGGCGGCCGGAATGATCAAGCTTCTCTGTAAGCGCTTTGCTATCATGCCGACGATGAGCGGCTCGAGCATGAAGGCGAAGAAATCCAGTGGTTGTCCAAAGTGGAACGCCAGGTAGGTGCCTGAAACGGCCCCTATCAGCGTTGCCGGCCAAAGCCCAAACAGCCGCAAGCCGATAAGGGCGGGAATACTGCCGAAAACGATTGTAACGGCCTTGAGCGGCAGGATGTCGATGGAGGCCAAGTTGCCGACAAGGCTAAGTCCGGTAAGCGCGATGAACAACGAGACCTGCATGCGATACCCTTGTTAGCCGATTTGTTTTGCCGATTGCGTTTATCGTATCATACCGCCGGCAATGGGGCATCTCAGGATAGGCGTGCTAGAATATCACAATTTAAGAAAGCTACGAGGAGGGCGCATGAAGAACGCCGTAAAACGTCGAGAAAGACGGTTTTTTTTCACTCTTGTCTTGTTGCTAGCAGGATACGGTGCGGGGTTTTGCGGCGATTTTACGGGGAACCCTCGGATGGAAGGTTTTGTCCGCATGATGACGGATACACAAGGGGCCGACCCAGAAGAGCTCCGCGGTATTCTTGAGCAGGCAAGGAAGAAGCAGAGTATCCTTCGCGCGATGGAGGCGCCGGCCGAGGCCAAGCCTTGGTGGGCATACAAGCCCATCCTGGTCAACGCACGAAACGTTCAAGAAGGCAGGGCATTCCTTAAAAGGCACGTTAGAGCGCTCAAGCGTGCAGAGTCTATTTACGGCGTACCGGGTGCGCTCATAACGGCCATATTAGGAGTAGAGACCAGGTATGGCAAGAACATGGGCACCTTTCGCGTGCTGGATTCGCTGGCTACGCTTGCGTTTGATTACCCAAGGAGGGCGGATTTCTTCGCAAACGAGCTTAAGGAATTCTTCTTGATGACTAAAGACGACGGGCTTGCCCCGCTTTCTTTAAAGGGATCGTACGCGGGGGCTATGGGCTACCCCCAGTTCATGCCGAGCAGCTTTCGGCGCTATGCCGTCGATTTCGACAAGGACGGGAAGAAAGACATCTGGAACAGCGTAGAGGATGCCATCGGCAGCGTCGGCAATTACCTGGCAAGCTTTGGGTACAACCCGACGCAGCCGGTCTGCCTAAGGGCGGTTCCTGGTCCAAGCGAGAGCGCATTAAAAGACAAAGTGCTTGCAAATGGCGTGGAGCCTGCCTTTTCCTTTGTCATGCTGAAGGAGGCAGGGTTTGAGTTCCAGCACGACGGGCTCGATGCGAACACAACGGGCGGGGTCTTCAGCCTGGAAGGGTTTGAAGGGCCCGAGTACTGGGTGGCCCTTCCCAACTTCTGGGTAATAACCCAATATAACAAAAGTCGGCTTTATGCGATGGCCGTGTTCGAGCTTGCCCGCCATATCCAGGGGACAAAAGGCTGGACAATCCCCATGCTATCTCAGCAAGACCCCCGATAAGTGGGCTATTCCTGATGTTTTATGGGCTTGCCTAAGGTCCAGAGGGCAGCATGGCGGCCTTGTCCGTATGGCAGGTCGCGCAAAGCTTCCCATTGCTTGCGCTTTCCCATAAAAGCGGCGTCTCGGTCGAACGAAGCTTGAAGGCGATCGTCTTGTCGTCCTTTGGAAGGCCGAGCTTTTTGGCCGTGATTTCGCGCCTTTCTTCCGTCAGCCCTTGCATAAGCGCCATGTTTGGGGCTGCAGGTATGTTCGTCTCTACGGTCCGTGCGGGTCCGGTGATGCCCCATGCCGGCGAGTGGGGGTCGTGGCATGTGCCACAGGTGATCTTGCCGGAGGCATCCAAAGGAAACGCGTTTGCCCTTTTCTTTCTTGCCTGCTCGATTCCTGCCTTGGCCTCACGTGTCGGAAGGGTCAGGTGGCGCTTGGCACCGATATGCGGGCTTTCCCCGTGGCAGCCGAAACACGCCCTGAAAGGCGCGGGATGGAATCCGGAGAACTTCTCTTTTGGCATTTCCTCGGGTGTCGGCTCGAGGCTGTGGCAGACGTCACACTGCTCGCCCATAGGCCCACCGTGCGGGAAGGGGAGGTCTTTCCCGTCGTTCTGTGCAAGGCCTGCTTGAATATGAATAAGGCCAATCGTTAGAGCTCCTGCAATCAGGACGCTGAGGCGGTAAGAGCGCATTCCCATCGGCTATTCCTCCTGCGTAGAAGATCCGGTTCCGTTGTCGCCGTGGCAGAGTATGCAGCTTGCCTCACCGCGGCGCTCGACGACACCACGGACCCAACCCATATCCCAGCCCGTGAGAAACGCGCTATCATCGTCGCAATGGATGGCCCTGATAGGATGACAGGAAACGCACTGCCGCCTTCTCCAGCCCGAAGGGTGTTCTTCTTGCGTAAGCCGTACTCCTTGAGGAGAGCCGGCGAGTGGGCCGTAGTCCTGGCATTGGTAGCCGTGGGCGAAAGAGGCGAGCGCTACAAAGACGCCCCCTAAAAGGACGAACGTTTTTGTTCGCATCGTCTTTTGCTCCTTTTAGCGCCGAAGCAGTTGCCTGTGACAGCCAAGGCAGAAGTTTTGCCTGTGGCAGCTCGAGCATTTCATCGGGTTTGCCCTGGCTTCGATCGCGTGGTAGAAGAGATAATTTCCCTCGTGGACCTTGTTTTGCATCGTATCCCTGCGCATGTGGCAATCTACGCAGAACGACTGGGCATGGCAGAGCTGGCATTCCTCGCCGGAGGTCTGTGCAAGAATACGATGGTCTTTCTTGAAGCTCAACGTGTGCGTTTTCGGCTTGATCGCGGCCATGTTGTCTTTATGGCAGCTTGTGCACTTCAGGGGCCGCTTTGCCTTTCGTTCTTCGTTGTTATGGCATGCATGACAGGTCTCTTGGCCCGGTTTCAGGTAACGCGCTTCGATCTCGTCGTCAAGCTTTTCGTGCTGGCTTTCGAGCGTGGCGTTGAACGGGTGGCAGGAGATGCAGTTAAACCCATCTTTTTCGAGCAAGACGCGGTGCTTGCCGTGATCGAAGACGGAGGCCGCGGATTTAGGGGGGGCAGGGGGCTCTTCTTTGGCCATTCCGGAAAGGGCAACGCCAGCCAAGCCTGCCGCAAAGATTAAACTAAAAACGGGTATTCTTTTCATGGCAAGGTCCTTTTGCCCTAGAATTTGGTGTCGAAGTTGTAGAAGGCCATCAGGCCGCCCCGGATGTCGTCATGGTAAAAGTCGTTCGAGTTGGCCTCGAAGAAGCCCTGGAGCTTGCAGTCTCGAAACAAAAGGTAGCTGACCATCGTGCGGAAGTTGAAGGCCTGATCGCTCTGGTTGGTGGTTTTGTCGTAATGGACCATGTTAAACCAGTTTTCCCACTCGAGCCTTTGGGTGAGCTTTAGGCTATACTCTGCTCTGGGGCCTACGGCTTCCCCGCCGTAGCTCTTCAAGTAGAACATGCCTAAAGAAAGGGCATGTTCGTTCCTTTCTCCGAACGTCTTGCGAAGTCCAGGCTCGAACGAGTAGCCTTTTGTCCGTTCGCCCGGGAACGTCTCGTAGGTCTGGTAGGCGAAGTCTGTATAAACGCTCAAGCCAGGGTTTAAGGCGTAATCAAACCCAACCTTGGATTGCCAAAGCGAGCTTGCCGAAAACAGCCCGAAGATGAGGTCGTCCATCGTGTTCAGCGTGAACATGTCTGTCGTGTAGGCCTCTCGCTCCCACAGGTTGGTGTCGTAGTAGGTGCCCTCGAGCTTCATGCTGAACTTCTGCGTCAGGAACATCTGCGTTCCAAAAACGACGTCCTCGAAGCCCCCTTGAGAGTTGTTGTAGACCATCTCTTGGTAAAGGAGGCTATCGATCGGGAAGCTTAGCGGCTTTTGCCAGGTGAGGTGCAAGAGCTCGTCGTGCTCGTCTGGATAATCTAGGTCGCGCTCCATGTAGCCTACCTCGCCCGAAATTTGGAAAGGCAGGCTGAACTTTGCCGAAATGCCCCAGATTTTTTCGTCAATGTTCTCGTCTTGGTTGTACCATTCCGAAAATGTCTCGAGGTCTCTGGGTTTGCCGTAGAAGAAGTTGAGCGCAAGGCTCTTCGTAATCTCGAGGTCGCCCTGAATGGCATCGGCCAGGAAGACGTTCCCCGCCTTGTGGATAAACTGCCTTCCAAGGACCAGGCTCAACCTGTCCGCGATCCTTGGGATCTCTACGTAGCCCAAGAAGACGTCTACCTGGCCGCTTTCGTCCGGATAGCCGTTGTAGGCAAAATCGTCGCGGTAGCGAAAGTAGGCTACTGCCGAAGCGCCCTGAGGCAGGTCCTCGAGCGTGAAGCGGCTGTATAGGCTAAAGGGCATCTCGTTGCCGCCGAAGCGGTGCCCCCCGTAGACGAGCGAGCCCTTATGGTAGCGGTTCTTCCTTCCCTCGAAAAGCGCCTCGAAGTTCCCGGAGAGCGTTTCGGCAATCGCCCGGGTTTCTTGGACGAAGAAGACCCCTACAAGGCAGGCCGTGGCTAGCGCTTTGAGTGTCGTTCCCCTCATTGCCGACCCCTGCTGTTTTTTTGGTGGTTACATGCCAGGAGGCGCAAAGCTCTTCGTGTGCTCGTGACAAAGCACGCAGTTCGAGGTGAAGTGGGCCTCGCCCGTCCCATCCCGGCGGTAATGGTTCGTTTGCGTATGGCATACCTCGCAAAGCCCTTGTCCCGGCTCTTTGCCGTTCTGGCCTCCGGATGCGCTTGGGAGCTCCACGAAGCTGTCGTCCGCCTGTCCGTCCTCGTTAAGGAAGCGAATCTCTACGGGTGTGCCGTCGAGCGTCGTCAGCAGATCCCGGACCATCGAGAGGTTGGGCGTTCCGTGTGGGTTGTGGCACGCGGCGCAGTTGGCCGTTCGCTCTTCTGGCGTCCCTAACGTGGCCCAGAGTGCGGGCGGGTGGCCATGGGGCTGGCCCGTGGGCCAGGTTTCGTTGTGGCAGGTCTCGCAGTTTGCCTTGGTCATGTGGCCCGTGCCAAACCCGGTCCTTGCCCGCGTATGGCACATGAAGCAGGCCGTGCCGTGGCCCTGGAAGGTTCTTGCACGTTCTACGTACTCCGAGTGGCAAAACTCGCAGTCATCCGGGGCCTGGAAGTACTCCGGGGGAGCGGTGTATTTCTTCGCTCCAAGGAGCGCGACGCTCGCGATCAAGACCATCCCGGCCCCTAGACTCAACAGCCTTCTTCTTTGCATGGGCTCCTCCCTCGATGTTAGCTTTCCCTCTAACCCCATGCACTATACTCGATCATTTTTGTGATTTGCAAGGCTTGCGCCTAGGGCGAACGATTTCCCGCATCCTGGCAGGCGCCCAAAGCCCTTCCGGGCTGAACGTCAGCTGCTTTCTTGTTGGCGGTCTAGGCCTTGAGGCTTTTCATGTCGATGACGAAACGGTACTTGACATCGCTCTTTAGCATTCGCTCGTAGGCCTCGTTGATCGCCTGGATCGGAATCAACTCGATGTCCGAAACAATGCCATGTTTGGCGCAGAAATCGAGCATTTCTTGCGTTTCTTGAATACCGCCGATTAGCGACCCGGCAATCTGGCGCCGCTTAAAAACCAGGCTGAACACGTCGGGCGAAGGGTGGGGTTCGGACGGCGCGCCCACGAGTACCAGCGTGCCATCTCGCTTGAGGAGGTTTAGGTAATCGTCTAGCCGGTGTGGGGCGGACACGGTATTCAGCATGAAATGGAAGCTGTTCTTGTGGGCCGCCATTTCGTTTTGGTTCTTGGAAACGACCACCTCGTCTGCGCCAAGACGGCGAGCGTCTTCAGCCTTGCCTGGCGAGGTCGTGAACAGCACGACGTGGGCGCCCATCGCATGGGCAAGCTTTATCGCCATATGGCCCAAGCCACCCAAGCCTACGACCCCCACCTTCTTGCCAGGGCCGATGCTCCAGTGCCGAAGCGGGGAGTAGGTGGTGATGCCGGCGCAAACGAGCGGGGCCACCGCCGCCAAGTTCTCGGTATGGGCAACCTTGAGCACGAAGGATTCCTTGACGACGATCGTTTCGGAGTAGCCGCCGAAGGTGTTCTCGCTCCCCGGCCCACGCCCGTTGTAGGTCGCCACGAAGCCTTCCTCGCAGTACTGCTCTAGCCCGTTGAGGCAGGATTCGCAGCGCCCGCAGCTATCTACCATGCAACCGACGGCCGCGATGTCGCCCTCCTTAAATTTGTTTGCCTTGCTTCCGACGGCCACCACGCGCCCTACTATCTCGTGGCCAGGTACGCAGGGATAGATCGTATTCTTCCATTCATCGCGAGCGGTGTGGAGGTCCGAATGGCACACGCCGCAAAAGAGTACATCGATCTGCACGTCTTCCGGTCCTGGGCTACGCCGCTTGACCTGAAAAGGTCCCAAGGGGTTTGTCGGGCCGTGCGTAGCGTAGGCTTTGGCGTTGATCATCGCCTTTCCTCCTTGATTCGTGACTTGGGCTTTTTATAGGAAAGAGGCCTAACGGCTTGTCCTTAGGCCTCGAGCAGTAGGCTTTTTTCGGGCGCCAGATGTGCCATGCCCGCGTACTCGGTATAGAGTGCGAATAGCTTCAAGAAAACTTCCTGCCAGTCGAGCGCCTTCGAGTTTGCACGCATGCTTATAGGTGGAACCTCCAAGGCATCCTCTAGGCATTGGGGGGAGGGGATGAACACGGTCGTTTTGGGGTCTAGGTTTTCTCGAAGGATGGGAGAATCCACGCAGAGTACGGGAAGGCCGCAACATTGGGCCTCCATCAATGAAAGCCCGTATGTTTCCGAGGTACATGCCGTAACGTAGTAGTCTGCAAAGCTGAACAATTCGGCCAGCAGGTCTTGGTTTTCTACGAAGCCTAAGTAGAAGACGTTACGGCGCTTGGCTTGAAGTTCGAGGAGTCGCTCTTTGAGCTTGCCATCGCCCACGATAAGGAAACTCCCGGGGCTTTTGCTCGCCTCCATCGCATCCAGCAAAAGATGCACGTTTTTGTCCGAAGAAAGCCTTCCTGCATACACCCCGATAGGCCTTTTGAGTGCTTTGGGCAGCAACGGAGAAAGAGCCGAGAAGGTGCTCCTGGGGTAGAAGACGCGCTTGTTTACACCCAGTGGAATGTGGACTAGCCGCTTAACGCCCAACCCTTCGAGTTGTCTTAGGAAGGTTTGCGAGGCGACGATCGTGGACTTGCAGCGGTTGTAGAGCTTTGGGATGTAGGTACGGCTTACCCGTTCTGCAAGGGCGGACCATCGAAATAGGAGCCGGAAGCTCGAAACCAGGTCGGTATGGTAGACGCTAAGTAAAGGAATACCCTTTTGCTTAGCGTAAACGCTCGCCGCGTAGGCCATCGTCGTGGTAGAGTTAATTTCGACGATATCGGGCTGAAACTCGTCGATGGCGCGGTAGAGCTTTCGAAAGTGGGTATGGAGGAAGTAGTTGGGGGCCAACCTCTGGACGTTCATCGACTTGATCGATACGAACGTACTTCCGAACCGTTGGTGAACGCCGTCGTAGTGGGATGGAAAAACTACTCGGTGCTCGACAGGAAGGCCAAGCTCTTGGAAGATGCGGGCCTTGTTGTTGATGAAGGTGGCGATTCCGCCCGTGTGGAAGCCGTAGAAGTCGGAAATGTCGAGAAGACGAACCTTGTCCTTGTTCATGGAGCTCCAGACCTGTTTGGCTGGTTTGTTCGGTTGAGTGCAATAGCGCTTCAACGCCTTGATCTATTTATTGTAAGCGTTCGGCCCCTTGCGGGTCAATCAAGACACGCTTAAGGCCTGCAACTGCCGCAGGGGGCAAACCCTAGCTCTAGCGCCCTTTTGCGGGTCTCGAACACGATGCGTTTATCCTGATCAAGGCGTTTTGCATACACGCAGCTTGGCCTGTGAAACACCCTAGACGATAGGTTGCCAGCGTAGAAGCGCTCGTAGGCGAAATCCCTCCAGAGTCCCTTTTTGGCCTCCCTCGCCTCGGCCTCGAATGCCTTAAGCCTCTCAATCCCTGGGAACGGGTATTTGACGAAGGCGTAGCCGTAGCCTTCCTTGACGATGAGGTCGTTGACGCACCGGCCGTCCGGAAGGTAGACAAACGCGAGCGTTCTCGTGTAGGCATCCTTTTCGACGCGCTCGAGCCTTAGCGTCTTGCCCTTGATCGTTTTCCGTAAGAACGTGGAGGACTCCTTGCCGAAACGTTGGACCTTTCGCCTAGGATCTTTCGTCTCGGGAGTATCCACGCCGATGAGCCTGATTCGCTCGATCTTTTCGCCCGTCCAGACGTCCAACGTGTCGCCGTCGATCACCTTGATGCAGTAAGGAGGCTCGATGCGAGCGCAACCGAGGACCAAGACAACGGCGACAACCAATAACCGGGCCCAACCGAGGGCCTTCAGGGCGCTGTGTACGGCGTTCGTCCGTCCTGCATAGGGCATGATAAACTGGCTCTTTCAAGGGACTTTTCTTGTAAAGAGTAAAGATTAGAGCAATTCGACGGCGATTGGAAGCAGCCATGGTGATTGATCCGGAATCGCTAGCAGGCCGAATTATAGGGCTTTTGACCAAGGAGGCGGAAAGCCCAAAAACAGCCTCCCAAATCGGGCATGCGCTCGGCCTTGTCCCAAAGGAAGGCTTCATATTGAGGCGAACGCTGAAAGGCCTCGCCCAATCGGGAAAGCTCGTCCGGCTGAAAGGAGGGAGGTTTGCCCCGCCTTCCAACCTTCACCTTTCTGTCGGGACGTTCGAGCTCGCAAAGGGCAAAGGCGGCGTTGTCTTACCGGATAGCATAAAAGACCCTATCGTCGTCGTAGCGCCCAATGCACGCCAAGGCGCGTTGGACGGCGACAGGGTTGTCGTTAGGGTAGAAGGCCGGCTCGAGGCCGGGCGTTGCTTTGGAAGCATCGTAAGAATCCTGGAGCGTAGGCTTAAGGAGGCCGTCGGCACTTACCACGAGCGCGGCAGGGTTGCCTACGTGGAAGCGGTCGGGCTCAAGGAGGGGTTCGAGGTTATCATTGAGGAGCCTCCCTCAATGCATGTGCCGTTGCAGGCCATGGTGCGCGTCCGGATTACGGGCTACCCGAAAGCGGATTTCTGGGCAACAGGCGTCGTTACGGAAGTTTTAGGGGACAAGGATTCGCTCGAGCCCTACATCGAAGCGATCCTCGTAAACTCGGCCATCCCGATAGATTTCCAAGCCGGGGCGCTCGAAGAGGCCAAGGCCCTCCCAAGGACTATTCCTGGCTCCGAGCTACAAACAAGGCGAGATTTACGCTCGCTTTCGTTCGTTACGATCGACGGAGAGACGGCGAAAGATTTTGACGACGCCGTCTGTCTCGTCCAAGGCAAGGACGAATCGAGCACGCTCTACGTGGCGATTGCAGACGTGGCCCACTACGTCTCCCAAGGCGGCGCGATCGATACGGAGGCACAAGACCGCGGAACGAGCGTGTACTACCCCTCCAAGGTCGTTCCGATGCTTCCTTTTGAGCTCTCTTGGGGGCTTTGTTCGCTCAACCCAAACGAAGACCGGCTCGTCATGGTGGCGGAGCTTTGCTATGGCCCCAAAGGCGGGCTCAAGAAGGCCGATTTCTACCCTGCCGTTATCAAGAGCCGTGCAAGGCTGACCTACACGCAGGTGAACGAGCTTTTGCATGGGGATGCCTCCCCGCTTCAAGGCGACCCCGTTTTGGCGGCCATGCTCCTTGCCATGGAGCGGCTCGCCAAGATCCTCCACGGAGCGCGCGTAAGGAAAGGAAGCCTGGATTTCGACCTTCCCGAAACGCTCGTCATGCTCTCCCAAGAGGGTGCGATCGAGGGCATTCTAAGGGGGGAGCGCGGCTGGGGGGAGCGGCTGATCGAAGAGTTTATGATCGCGGCCAACGTTGCCGTTGCGCGGTTTTTGTTTAAGACGAAGACGCCATGCCTATTCAGGATCCATGAGCCCCCCGATCCCGTGAAGCTTCGGGGGTTTCTCACGTTCGTCAAGCGTCGCGGCGTGCACTTCGAGATTGACCCAAAAAAGAAGGTCTCGCCAAAAGACCTTGCCCGTTTTTTGGATGTCATCCAAGGCAGGTCCGATGCCCGCGTCCTCCACTACATGCTGTTGCGCTCGCTTATGCGCGCGCAGTATCACCCCGCCCCAAAGGGCCATTTTGGCCTGGCGCTAGGGGCCTACGCGCATTTTACCTCGCCCATCAGGCGCTATCCGGACCTATTTGTCCATAGGATGCTCAAGGCGAGACTCTCGGACGATGAGGCGAAGGTTCGCGATCAAACCCAAGAAAGGGTCCTGGAGCTTGCCCAAAAGACCTCCAAGGCCGAACAGCGGGCCACAGAGGTCGAGCGGGCGATGGTAGACCTTTACCGGGTTTATTACGGAAAAGGCAGGGTGGGCGAGACGTTCACGGGCTACATCAGCTCGGTCTTGCCCTTCGGGTTTTTCGTGGAGTTAGACGAGGCGTTCCTAGAGGGGCTCGTCCATATCTCGCAGATCGGAGATGACTACTACCTCTTTGACGAACAAAGGGCAAGGCTGATCGGCCAGCATAGAGGTAGGATCTTTGGGCTGGGCGACCGCGTGAGCGTGAAGATCGCCAGGGCCGACCTCAAAGAGCGAAAGATTGATTTTGTCCTGGCCGAAGAGCCGGAAATCCTGGCCAGGTCGAAGCGGCGAAAAAGACCCGGAATAAGAGGCCAAAAGAGAGGAAAGACGGCATGATCCTTTTGCTCGCTACGCTGAAGGCAAAGAAGGGCCAAGCGCAAGAAACACTTGAAGCGCTCGGGGCGTTTTCGGACGTCGTTAAAAGTGAGCCGGGCACGCTTGCCTGGAGGCTCTGCCAGAGCCTGACAGAGCCAGAGCAGTTTTTTGTGTTCGAGACCTACAAAGACCAAGAGGCCTTCGAGGCGCATGCACGTTCCGAAGCGTTTCAATCGCTCGTGGCGAGCCTTGCAGACCGGCTAGAAGCCCCGCTCGAGGTGACGTTTTTAAATGAAGCCGTTGCGGTCGGTCAAGGGATAAATAGATGAACCTACCCCGATAGGCGGGACATTCTTGTCTAGAATTCGCAGGGCTACTCCTGACGGGGTTAGAAAGCCTTGGGCTTCTGGATAGGTTCTAGGCTCAATCCTCGAGTGCCGAGGTATCGCCCAATGGATTTGTGGTCTCCGTCTGCTACCAGTTGTCCAAAAGCGGTATCCGGCCCTTGCCCACGTGCTCAACCATTCCCAGTCCTGTGGTTCAAGACTTCGCCCGGGCACCATTGGCATGTGTATGCAAACCCGCTCGCCTTTTTGAACGCCAAGGCCTTTGAGCCCGGCACCGAAGCGACCTACGGCATTAAAAACTAGGGTTGCACAAGTGGGCCAAGTCCGTCAAGGAGAAGCGTGCCCCTGGGGCGCCCATACCTCGGCATCAAGCCTGCCGTGCGGAGCCGAGGACGGCCTTAAGCCCTTGCGCAAGCGTGGCATGGGAAGGCGCTCCCTTTAAGTCGATTCCTAACCTTACGAGACCTTGGGCTACCCGAGGTTGGATGCCGACGAGTAACGTTATCGTGCCCAGAAGCCTAAGGGCATCGATGAGGTGGACGATTTCCGAGATCACCTGAGTGTCTACGTAGACCAATCCGGATAAATCCAAAAGCACGGCCTTTGGCTTTTGCTCGGCCGTTGCTTGGAGCAGGTTCTCGTGCAAGCGTTGCATGCGCATGCTGTCGAAATTTCCAATTAGAGGGGCAAGCAGAATCCCGCCCCATACCGGAAGGATTGGGGTGGAAAGCTCGAGGATCGTCCTTTTTTGCTCTTGGGTGACCTCGATCATTCGTTTTTGTTCCTCGATGAGTCCTTCGAGTTTCCTTTCGTACTCCACAAAAGGGGTCAAGTCTTGGACATAGCTTATGTAATGACTCAAAGTCCCGTCCTTATCGAAGATGGGCTCGGTTACAAGATAAATAGGCACCCTGTGGCCGTCTTTGTGGATGTACTCTTTTCGGTAGGTCTTGTCGGTTCCCTTGAGGGCGTTTTCTTCGTGGAGCCTGTCGGGGTCCCCTTGGTACTCGGGAGCCGTCAAGTTTTTCCAGCCCATAGCATAGACTTCCTCTACGGTGTAGCCGACCATCCTGGCATACTGCTCGTTGATGCTCAAAAGCTCTCCTCCCGGCCTCCACTCGCAGATCCCCAAAGGCGAGAGCTTCAATAGGAGCTCCGCTTTCTCCTTGGCTGCCTTGAGCTCGGTGATGTCTTTCACGTAGAAGATCACGCAAGGCGTATTGTCGTCCGGGAAACGGCTAAGTCCGTGATTGAGGACCACGTTGAATACGCGACCGTTTTTAGCATGAACGGTCGTGTCGTGACCCAAGCAAGTCCCATGGCCTTTTTGGAGGATATTCTCAATCCACTGCCTATGCTCTTGGTGTTGTTCGGGATTTATCCAGTCGAACACCGAGCCTAACTCTCGGTCGGGGAGGCCAAGCAGGTCTCGTAAAGCCCTGTTGGCCGTTCGAATGCGTCCGTCGGGCGAGGCCGTTGCTATGCCGTCTGCGCTAAGCTCGGTTATGACTTCGTAGAACGCCTGGAGCCGCTCGGCGGTTTCTTGGGCGCGCTTGATTTCGGTGATGTCGCTTAAAGTTACTAGGACCCTCCGTTTCCCCTCCCAGACGATCGGACGAAGCGTGCGCTTGGTAACGCGTCGTTGACCATCAGGCAAAAGATACACCCCCCCCGATACGACATCCTCGTCCGAGCCTTCTTCGTCTTCGAGCTTCGCAAGTTCCCTGGCGACCTTCTCCCTTTCTTCTTGGGGATAGAGCCCATGCCATCCCCCTTGAAGTAGCACTTCTTTGGGTTTATCCACGAGGGTTGCATAGCAGGGGTTGGCGTAGTGGATGCCTCCTGACGAATCGGCAACGCACACTCCCTCCGCCAAGCCGTTCAGCAGCACCTCCAGTCGGTTCTTCTGGGCGCTGATGTCGGCCGCGGAGTAAAGGATGGCACTGGGGTCGCCCCGTTCGTCCCGGATCAAAGAGGTATGGATCTGAACATGCACCCTCTCGCCGTTCTTTTTGAACCAGGTCTCAAAATTGGATATGCCTCCGCTTTGAAGCGTTTCTTGGGTAAGTGCCCTCTTGACCCGCTCTTGTTCTTCTAGGGGATAAGCAAGCTCCACGGATACGCCCAAGAGTGCCTCAAGGGGCTTGCCTAGAAGTTGGCAGAAGGCCTTGTTTGCCCACAAACGCT
>WOYI010957208.1_pt1 | contig 81443 bp, 71 predicted proteins | sample 6423411 | NCBI WGS metagenome assembly WOYI01 (sample SAMN13441803, study PRJNA592873) | oil field metagenome | biome: oil field; feature: oil-well bore; material: oil-contaminated soil; isolation source: oil-contaminated soil from oil-well borehole | place: Germany: Wietze | collected 2016-10-18 ...
ATTCTTTAAATTTGCCTTGTAGAAGTTTTACCGGAAAATTTTGGGGAAACTCCACTGTAATATTATTGACAAATAATTTAAATAGCGGTAAATTAATATTTCGTAGATTGCTGGTAATTATTAATCCGTAATATGCGACAAAGAAGTCAGGGTCTGTTCTAAAAGGCCTCTTTTTTTATGCCAAAAGTGCCTAAAAAATAGGCACAGCAAAAAAGTAAACCAACCTTCTCACTTAAGGATAATTTATGAAGATAATTACTAAAGAAATTCTTGCGGATTGCCAGGGAACGCGGGTAGTAAAGCTTACCGTTTACGCGCCGGATATCGCCGCCAAAGCCAGGGCAGGTCAATTCGCGATGCTTATGGTCAAGGAAGAGGGGGAAAGGGTTCCGCTTACTATTGTAGAGGCCGATCCTAAAAAAGGCGCGATAACGCTTATTCTTCAGGAAATTGGGTTGACCACAAAGTTACTGGGCCAAATGGGACCCCAGGATTCGCTATATTCTATCGTCGGCCCTTTGGGCCATCCCACGCATATAGAAAAATACGGCCAACTAATACTTGTAGGCGGAGGCGTGGGCATCGCGGAGATTTATCCGGTTGCCATGGCGCTTAAAATCGCGGGTAATCAGGTAACTGCGATTATCGGCGCGCGCACCAAGCAGTTATTGATACTTGAGCAGCAGCTAAAAGAAACTTGCGATGAATGTATCGTGATGACCGACGACGGCTCTTATGGCCGTAAAGGATTTGTTACTGAGGCACTTAAGGCGTTGCTCGATACGGCGCGCTATGATTTAGTGTACGCAGTCGGGCCAGTGCCGATGATGCGCGCTGTCTCCGGGGTGGCTAAAACTGCCGGGGTCCGCGCGCTTGTTTCGCTTAATGCAATCATGGTTGACGGCACCGGTATGTGCGGTTGCTGCAGGGTAACGGTAGGTAAAGAGACGAAGTTTAGCTGCGTTGACGGACCGGAGTTCGATGCCGCCCTCGTTGATTGGCAGGAGTTATCAAACCGTAACAGTATTTATACTACGCACGAAAAACATATCTGTCGGCTTAAAGAGCAGGGAGCAGGCCAGTAATGAAGAAAGAACCGGTTAAAATCAAAGAAAGGGACAGCGTTTTCAGGGTTAAGGGTTTCCAGGAGGTCGTTGAAGGGTTTTTCGAGGAAGAGGCCTTGCAAGAGGCAGCGCGCTGTATGCAATGCAAGGACGCAAAATGTATTTCCGGCTGCCCTGTCGGAATTGATATCAAGGCATTCATCGGCCAGGTAGCCCAAAAAGATTACCGGGGCGCGTATGCTACTATCCGGCAGAAGAATAATTTTCCTTCGATCTGTGGGAGGGTCTGTCCGGCAGAATATCAGTGTCGTAAAGCCTGCGTTTTTACGAAAAGAGGAGAACCCTTCGCCTCGAGCCAATCTATCGGCATTAATTTCCTGGAGAGATTTATCGGCGATTACGGCGCGGCAGAGAAGCTGGCCGTAGAGGCGGTAAAAGACGAAAAATTCTCTCGGAAAAAAGTGGCTGTTGTGGGCTCGGGCCCGGCGGGATTGTGTTGCGCCGGAGAGCTGGCGCGGCGCGGCATCAAGGTGATTATATTTGAAGGGCTGCATAAGACCGGAGGGGTCTTGCGCTACGGTATCCCTCCCTTTAGGCTTCCCAGGAACGTGCTTGATTTCGAGATCGATTCGTTGAAAAAGCTCGGCGTTGAATTCAGGACAAATACGATTATCGGCAACGTAAAGAGTATCGATGAGCTTTTTAGTGAAAGTTATTGCGTCGTATTCCTGGGCCTGGGCGCCGGTATCCCCGCATTTTTAGGTATCGCGGGTGAGAACCTCTGCAATGTCTACTCGGCGAATGAATTTCTAACTAGGGTCAATCTTATGCGCGCGCAGGAATTTCCCGAGGCGCACACCCCGGTAAATGTAGGTAAGCATATTGTGGTGGTAGGGGGCGGCAATACCGCCATGGACGCGGCGCGTGTTGCCCTGCGGCTGCAGCATATGCAGGGCATTAAACCGGATACCACTATCGTTTACAGGCGCTCGGAAGTTGAGATGCCGGCCCGCAGGCTTGAGATAGAGCACGCGAAAGAGGAGGGGCTAAAATTTGAGATGCTCGTCAAACCGGAAGAATTCATCGGAGACGATTCAGGGTTTGTTAAGAAGATGCGTGCCAGCCGCTGCCGGCTGGGCGAGCCGGACAATAGCGGCAGGCGCAGGCCCATGGTCATCCCGAATAGCGTTTTTGAGATTGATTGCGATCAGGCGGTAATCGCTATCGGATTAGGCGCCAACAAAATACTTACCAGCGTAACGCCAGAATTAAAAACGGATAAATACGGCGACGTAGTGGTGAATCCGGAAACTATGGAGACCTCAATTAAAGGGGTTTTTGCCGGTGGAGACATTGTGGGGGGAGAAGGCACGGTGATTGAAGCGATGGGCATGGCCAAAAAGGCGGCCGACTCTATTATCAAGTATCTGGAAAAATGCGAGTGAGAAAGGATCTAACATGAAGAGTGGTCTGGGATACATCATGGCTGATATCAAAGCCAAGAATCCTGGTGAAGCGGAGTTTCATCAGGCGGTAGGTGAGGTCGTAGAATCATTACATACATTTATCGAAAAAAACCCCAAGTATAAAGAAGCGAAAATCATGGAAAGAATGGTTGAGCCGGAACGGGTCATCATGTTCCGTGTGCCGTGGGTTGATGATAAGGGGGAAATCCGGATCAACAGGGGTTACCGTGTTCAAATGAACAGCGCTATCGGCCCGTATAAGGGCGGTATCCGCTTTCATCCGAGCGTAAACTTGGGGATTTTAAAGTTTTTGGCATTCGAGCAGGTATTTAAGAACAGCCTTACTACTTTGCCGATGGGCGGAGGAAAGGGAGGTTCTGATTTTGATCCTAAGGGCAAATCGGAGAATGAGGTGATGCGGTTTTGCCAGAGTTTTATGAATGAGCTTTTTAGGTATATCGGATCGGACACGGACGTCCCGGCCGGAGACATTGGTGTCGGCGCGCGGGAGATCGGCTATATGTTCGGCCAGTATAAAAAACTGTGCAATGAATTTACGGGTGTTCTTACCGGCAAAGGGTTGTCTTGGGGCGGTAGTCTTATACGCCCGGAGGCCACCGGTTACGGATGCGTGTATTTTATTCAGGAGATGTTAAAGACGAAAGGAGAATCGCTAAAAGGCAAAGTTTGCGCGGTCTCCGGCTCAGGTAATGTCGCCCAATACACGACTGAAAAATTATTGCAATTGGGGGCGAAGGTTGTGACTCTTTCTGATTCAGACGGGTTTATTTATGATGAGGGAGGTATTGACCATAAGGAATTAAAATGTATATTGGATTTGAAGAATGTACGCCGCGGCCGCATCAAGGAATGCGCCAATGAATTCAAATGCGATTATTTTGAAAAGAAGAAGCCCTGGCAGATTAAGTGCGATATCGCAATTCCTGCCGCAACTCAGAATGAGATCTCCGGGGAAGACGCCAGGATGCTGGTGAAGAACGGCTGTATAGCGGTAGGCGAAGGCGCTAATATGCCTACGACTCCCGAGGGGGTTGCCGTATTCCAGAAAGCCAAGATACTCTATGCCCCCGGCAAAGCGGCTAATGCGGGCGGGGTAGCTACATCCGGGCTGGAAATGACCCAAAATAGCATGAGGTTATCATGGTCGCGTGAAGAAGTTGACAAGAAGCTCCATGATATTATGGTTACTATTCATGAAAATTGTGTTCAATACGGTAAAGAAGGCGACCATATTGATTACGTAAAGGGTGCCAATATTGCCGGTTTTGTTAAGGTCGCAGATGCCATGGTAGCCCAGGGAGTAGTTTAATCAAACCGCAGAAATCCCCGGCTTTCAAGCCGGATTTACCAATCGGAATAACACCTTGGCTAATCGGAAAGCCAAGTGTTCACTTGTGTGACACCTTGGCTAATCGGAAAGCCAAGTGTTCACTTGTGTGAAAGTATTCGCTCGTGCGTTATACCTTGGCTTATAGGAATAACACTTTGCCCTTGTGTGGAATTGGGCAAGTGTTCCCTTGTGGGAAAATGCCGAAGGGATTTTTCCGTTATCTTACGACACGGGGTTACTTGAAAAAGAAACCCCGGGCCTCAGCCCGGGGAGCTTCATTCTGATATTGTTTCTATGGTAATGAGGTGCCGCCGGAGGCGCTCTTTATGTTATCGCTACCGGAAAAGCCGGTTTTAGTCTCGCTTCCGGTTTTGCTTCTAATGGATATGGAATGCATTCTCCGGGTGGGTATTCATTTCTGGCGGCATTGGTTACGGAAATAGTTATGACCATGGTTTTTTTGTTCATCATTATGGGCGCTACGGATAAAAGGGCGCCGCAGGGTTTTGCTCCGATCGCCATCGGTCTATGTTTGACTTTGATTCATTTGATCAGTATACCTGGTACAAATACATCGGTAAACCCGGCGCGCAGTACCGGCTTAGCGTTGTTTGTCGGAGATTGGGCGATCGCGCAACTTTGGTTATTCTGGGAGGCTCCGATAGCCGGAGCTTTAATCGGCGCCGTAGTATATCGTCTGGTAGGCCAGAAAGCAGAATATTTAAGTGTCCAAGAAACGCTGCAGGGCTAAGGGGACAGCCACAGAAGTGGCTGTCCCCTTAAGCTTCTCGCCGCTGCGCATTACAGGCATTTTTATCGTTCGTTCTCCGCGATCTTTCTATTTCGTCAGTTGCATTCACCCCATATCATAACTCAATACTCCGCGTTTTAAGCGCCGGTTCTTATGATTCTCCTTGTTTCATATGTTTTAACGCCATATAATTGAATGAAGATGGGCATAATAATGCGGAGTGGCTTCCGAGATAAGTATTGTGTCCCCGGAATAGAGAGGGGGAACGAAAAAATGACAAAGAAGGTAATTGATTTTATCCAGAGGGACATCTGGCGGATACGTCTGAACGATATGCCGCGTAAGAGGTCTTTTTTAATTCGTAATCTAAGGATCGTCCTGCTGGCCCTGCGCGGTTTCAACGAAGATAAGTGTTCTTTGCGCGCCTCGGCATTGACGTTCTTTAGCCTGCTTTCGATAGTGCCGGTATTCGCCATGGTCTTCGGTATCGCGAAAGGTTTCGGCCTGGAGAAGATAATGGAGAAACAACTGTTGGCCAAGTTCCCGGTGCAGAATGAAGTCATGACGAACATCATCACGTTCTCGCATAAGCTTCTTGAGAATACCAAGGGGGGCCTTGTCGCCGGCGTCGGCGTAGTGCTTCTATTCTGGACGGTAATCAAAGTGCTGGGCAATATCGAAAGCTCATTCAACGATATCTGGGGGATAAAACGCATGCGCAGTATCAGCCGCAGATTTACCGATTATCTCTCGGTGATGCTGATCTGCCCGATTCTGCTCATCGCCAGCGGCAGCGCGACTATCTACATTACAGCGCAGGCAAAGATGATCACCGAAAGGGTCGCTCTTTTGGGCGCGCTCAGCCCGTTGATAGGGGTGCTGCCTTATATAATGATTTGGTTCCTGTTTATATTCATTTATATTTTTATACCCAACACCAAAGTCAACGTTTCTTCCGCCGTCCTCGGCGGCATAACCGCCGGTACGCTCTATCAGGTATCCCAGTGGATATACCTGCGTTTTCAGGTGGGGGTGATGCAATACAACGCCATTTACGGTAGTTTTGCCGCTTTGCCTTTATTCTTATTATGGTTGCAGTTAAGTTGGCGGATTGTGCTTTTAGGGGCGGAGATCTCTTTCGCGCACCAGAACGTGGATACTTATGAATTCGAGCCTGATTGTTTAAACGCCAGCCATACCTTTAAGAGGATGTTGAGTTTAAGGCTGGTGAACCTCGCGGTAAAGAATTTCTCCGGAGCAAACAAACCCTTTACCGCGCAGAAGATATCGCACGAGCTGGGCGTGCCTATACGTTTAGTGCGGGATATCATCTTTGAATTGAACGAAGTGGGGATCCTTTCGACGGTCAGGGATGATGAACAGTGCGCCCCGGCCTACCAGCCGGCTGTCGATACCGGACTGCTCACTATCAAATACGTCACGGATAAGCTGGATAACCGCGGGAGCGACGCGCTGCCGGTCACAAAGACAAAAGAGTTGGAGAGAATCAGGGAGAGTTTGCGTAGTTTTGAAAAGTTGATCGAGGGGTCTCCGGCGAACCTTCCTTTGAAAGAGATATAGCGAAAAGAAGAGTGGTTATCCGCAAAGCGGGAGGACAAAATGAAAATACCGTTCACAAGGATAGGACGCATAGCGCTTAGAATCCTTATCGGTATCCTGCTTTTTTTCTTCTTTGTCATCTACATAGTTATTCCGCTGGGCGCTCCGTGGTTTATCCGAAGCCAGGGTTCAAAGATTCTGTCTCATCCGGTCAAGGTGCGTTCGGTCTGGGTGAATCCTTTCTTGCTGCGGTTAAGCGTGGACAAGTTCAAGATCCTGACCCCGGATAAAAAAGGCACTCTGACAGGTTTCGACAAATTTTGGGTTGATTTTAGTTTCCTGGGATTATGCAAGAAAGAGTACCGGATCGAGTCCATCGGTTTGTCCGGGTTGGTCGTCAATGTAGAGCTATTGCCGGGCAACAAGATAAACCTGATGAATCTGCTGCCGGCCTCCAGCTATGCCGCGGCGGTAGAGAAAAAGCCGGCTATAAACAAGCAGGAAGGACAGGCTCCGCGGGAAAAAGCACTTTTAGCGCCCGTATTACCGAATATCAGGATCGACAGTATCAAGCTGACCGGCGGCACTGTGACTTTCACCGACCGGACCTTAACTCCGCAATTCAGCAGCACGTTTAACGATCTAACGCTTACCATATGCGGTATTTCAAGTAAACCGGAGGATACCACAACCGCGGTATTCTCCGTCAAGATAGACGATAAAGGAGTGATCAACGCCGAAGCCGAATTCAAACCTTTTGTGCAGCCCATAGAATTGAATTCGACCTTTTCAATGGATGGGTATCATCTTGACGTATTGACGCCCTATGTGGGTAAATACGCCGGTCATGGCGTAAAAAGCGGCAGAATGGGCCTGAAAATGGATTACAAGATATCGGATAACAAGCTTAATGCCTGGCATAAGCTGCTCATTCAGAACTTCGATTTCGGCGAGAAGGTGGAGAGTAAAGACGCATTGAACCTGCCCTTTGGCTTGGCCATAGCTCTTCTTGAGGACCCGCAAGGCCGCATTTCGATCTCTCTCCCGGTTAAAGGCGATATGAGCGATCCTCAATTCGAATACTGGCATCTTGTCGGGCAAGTCGTCACGAATTTCTTTATGAAGCTGGTAACTTCGCCGTTCTTGTCGCTGTTGTCCATGACGGGTATTGAAAGCGGGGCCGAGGAGATGAGCTCGGTCTCTTTTGAGCCCGGCAAGGCGGAGTTGACCGACAAAACCAAAGAGAAACTCACGCTTCTGCTGCAGGTGATAAAAGAGCGGCCTAAACTTTTCCTGGAGATCAACGGAAGTTATGATCCCAAAACAGACTGGGCCGCGATCAGAGCCGAGGCTTACACAACCGAATTTTCCGGCAGGCAGAAGGAAAGCAGCCGCAGCGATTGGAAAATCATTAAAGATATATATGTTCTGGATTTCGGGATCTTGGATTTCTGGAAACTGGCCAAAAAGTTCACTGTCGGCAAAAAGATCGATGAGCTTGCGATGCAGCAGGAGATGAAACGTCTGATCATAGAGCGGGGAAAAAATGACAATGCCGCGCTTGAAATATTGGCTGATCAGCGGGCCCGGGCAGTATATGATTTTATCATCTCCGGAGGATTCGACTCAAGCCGGGTTAAGGTCGGAGCTGTGCGCCAGACACAGGAAACTATGGGCCTGATACCACTTGAATTTACCATAACGGTGTTTGAGGCAAAGTGACAGTTACAAAAGTAGCTATTACTTTAAACTTTACTACGGTACGCAATGAATGAACCATATAACATAGCTGTTTCGGCCTTAGCTTCGGAGAAAGCGGATGGCAAACATAGGGTTATGATCATTGAATGACGGGATAAATGCCGTTGATCTGTTTAAAGCACCCCCTTGAAAGCGAAGGTTATCAGGTGCTGGCTTTATATTGAACGCCAAGGAGATCATTCCCGAGGTCCATCGTTTCCTGCCCGACATAATAATCCTGGATCTGCTGATGTCGGAATTAGCAGTCTGCTGAAAAAGTTCCACACGTAGTCATTCTGAGGCCGCAGGCCGAAGAATCTCATCGCGAGATGAGATTCTTCGCTGTGCTCAGGATGACAAATCAGGGTTTTTAGCAGACTGTTAGGCGGGTGGGGTGCCTGCGAAATGTTGGACAAGGATCCCGTCGGCCAAAGCACGCCGATCATCGTAGTGAACGGTTTGAATAAGGATATCGACAAGAAGAAGGCTTATGTAATGGGGATACAGGAGTCCTTCGCAAAACCCGTGGATATTTAGGCCCTGTTGCAAGCGATACGGAAGTATACAAAGGAAAAAGAAGAAGATGGATAGCAGGCATAAACCATATTTCCCGCGGCCGGCCCAGCCCGGGAGTTTCATTAGTGTTGACTTCGCCGCGCGAAGATGTAAAATATCCCCTGGATTATCCGGAGACAGGCGGCTATCGGAAGGAAGAATTTGGATTGTTCGTACGGTATCCGGCGCCGGTAATTCTTGCGGACGGAGCGCGTTATGAGAAAGATAAATTGCGATAAATGCAGTAAACCGAGCGCCTGCTGCAGCTTCGGGGCCTGGGTTGACCTGGAAGAAGCGAAAAGGATTGCCGCCCTGGGGCTGGAAGGCGAGTTTTACCATCTCGAAGTGGATAAGGATTTTCCTTCCGGGTACAGAGTGGGGACGAGTTATGGCAACAGCCCGTGTACCTTCCTTACCCCGAGAGGGTTGTGCTCCATTCATATGATAGATTACAAATTCAAGCCTTCCCACTGCAAAGAATTCCCTTATGAGAACAAGAAACTCTCGCCGTTCGCCAGGCATCTTTGCCTTCAGGCCGGGCTTAAGAAGAAAAAGAAGAAAGTATCCCGCGTAGGCAAACATTGACCCGGCATGAATCTTATCTCTTACGGTTTCCAGGACTCCAACCTTTTGCGGCATATGCCGCATTTCGAAGAGATATCTTACGCCGGCCACAATGAGGACAAGGTCCGCCTTTACAAAGCCCTTCACGAAGGACAGCCTTGCAGTATCCTTTCGCTGAATTTCATCCGCGGGGATGAAAAGATTCTCTGGGATGCGATAGAGGATTTCGTGAAGCGCGGCACGGCAAACGCCGCTTCCTCGGCCCGAGGCATATATATCTTCGACCTGCTTACCATAGATATACATAAGGAAATAAAGACTTTTAATCAAGCCGAGCTCTCGGCTGTGATCGTTAACATCGCCCGGAAGATGTCTCCCGGAGAGATGAAGATGGTTAAATATTCCTCGCTTTACGCGTTGCTGCGAAAAACCGCCGACTACGACTGGGGAAAGATTACCTTCAAAAGCACGGTCAACGTGTTCAAGGATAAACCACAGTATTTGGACCTGCTCATTAAGCAGCTTTTAAAAGATTATATATTCCCCCGAGAGCCGGTTATACTCCTGCTGAACGACATCAGCCAGAATCCGGTATTCGACCCCGGGAACGCGGCTCAACAGGAGAGACTGAAAAAGGTGATAACCGGTCTTGTCCCGAATTCGATGGAGTTTGTCCCGGAGGTCTATGTTCAGGATAAAAATGGGGCAAGAGAGCTTCTTTCAGGGTGTAATCTATGACGGCAATGGGAGGTCCGGTGTATCTCGAGCTTAAGGGAGAATATATCGAACTGGACAATCTTTTGAAGAACGCCGGTATCGCCTCAAGCGGCGGCGAGGCCGGACAGTCTATTCGCTCCGGCTCGGTGAAGGTCAACGGAGAAACGGAAACGCGCGTCCGCCGCAAACTGCGCCGGGGTGATAGCGTGGAGTCAGGCGGCCTACGGATAAATATCGTATAGCAGCAGCGCTTTCATAAAACGCAGCAGGAGGAGGCGCGGGCGTAACCGGGAAATCGCGAAAAAATAGTTACCAAAACGGCGTTTTTCTTACTTGTAATAGTGTAAGGCACATCGGCGTGTAGGAATCAAACATAGGCGTTCTGCAGACAGAACGCCGTTTTTTTACAGACGCGGGCGTCTTTTTAATCCAGGATGGATTATAAAGGCGTTTTTTTATTTAAAAAGGAGGGAGTATGCGTAAAATCGTTTTACTGCTGTTGGCGGCAATGCTGGGGGAGACTGCTTTGTGTTTCGCCCAGGACCCGGCCGGGGCGGCCACTCTGGCAGCCAATGCTTCCGCGCCGATCGATTATGTCTGGGTGCTTATTTGCGGTTTCCTTGTTTTTTTCATGCAGGCGGGATTTGCCATGGTGGAAACGGGTTTTTGCCGCGCCAAGAATGCCACCAACCTGATGGCCAAGAACACCATAGATTTCGTGGTGGCGTCTTTGGTCTTCATGGTTTTCGGTTTCGCTTTTATGATGGGGACGGATTTTAAAGGATTGATAGGTATATCGGGCTGGTTCCTGCGTGGAGACAACTATGACGTTGGCAGGTACCTGTTGTTTTTCTGGCAGTTGGTTTTTGCCGGCACAGCCGCTACTATCGTCTCTGGGGCGGTCGCGGAAAGGCTCAAATTCAAAGCTTATTTCCTTTACAGCCTCGCGGTCACCGCTATTATCTATCCTATATACGGGCATTGGGTCTGGGGAGGCGGCTGGCTTTCCAAGCTTCCTTTCGGAGCCGGGCACGTTGATTTCGCCGGTTCAGGCGTGGTGCATACCATAGGCGGTTTCGTGGGATTGGCCGGTACAATAGTGCTTGGCCCGCGTTTCGGCAAGTTCGGTAAGGACGGCAAGCCTAAAGCGATCCCCGGGCACAGCATTGTCCTGGCCACGCTGGGGACTTTCATTCTCTGGTTCGGGTGGTTCGGTTTTAACCCCGGTTCGACTTTCTCGGCGCACCAGTTGAGGATAGCGGTGATCGCGGTGAATACCAACCTGGCCGCGGCCGCGGGCGCGGCGGTGGCGATATTGCTGGTTTTCGCCAAGACCAAGAAATGGGACGTCGGTATGATGTTAAACGGCTGTCTCGCCGGTCTGGTGGCGGTAACTGCTCCCTGCGCCTGGATCGAGGCATGGGCGGCCGTGGTCATCGGGGCGGTAGCCGGATTGCTCGTTGTATTGAGCATTTATTTCTGGGAGAACGTTGGAGTTGATGACCCGGTAGGCGCGGTGAGCGTTCACGGTATAAACGGCATCTGGGGGCTTTTGAGCGTCGGCCTCTTCGCCGACGGCACTTACGGCCTCTGCACCAGCGAAGCGCCTCTGGTCAAAGGGCTTTTCTACGGCGGCGGCGCCGGACAATTGGCCGCCCAGGCGATAGGGGCGGCGGTCTGCGCCTGCTGGGCGTTCGGCCTCGGTTTCATAGTGTTCAAACTTATGGATAAATACTTCGGGATCAGGGTATCTCCTCATGAGGAGATTAAAGGCCTTGATCTGCAGGAACACGGTACGCCTGCATACCCGAATTTTTACACCTTCAACAACTAAAATGTTATTCGCGCCCTCCGTCAGCGTCCGGTTCCGGGCGCGGGCAGGGGGACTCCATAAGGAGGATATGACAAGATGAAGAAAATAGAAGCTGTAATAAGAGTAGAGAAGCTGGATGAGATGACGGAGGCCCTTGAAAAATACGGCTGTCCGGGTATGATGGTAACTCATATCGAAGGGCACGGCCGCCAGAAAGGGATAACAGAGCAGTTCAGGGGCAGGGAATTCAAGCTCAATTTCATTCCCAAGGTGAAGATAGAGATAGTGCTTAAGGACTCGCAAGTGGATAGTATCCTGAAATTGATTACCGGTATAGCCAGGACCGGAGAGATCGGCGACGGAAAAATATTCGTCTGTCCCGTCGAAGACGCGGTCAGGATACGCACCGAGGAGAAAGGCGAGAGCGCGATTTGAACGTTGTATCCGGTGCCAGTGCGGGCAGCGAAGCGCGCGCAGCGGAGTAGCCGGCTAAAGGCGTCTCTTAAGGGACGCCTTTTCCGTATAAAGCAGGCGCGCCCAGCCCGGCGCGCACTTAGAATCCCACCCCCCTGTTCCTTCCGCGGGCGGCAGTCTGTTTTTTTCTTGTCCTTCTCCCATAAAAGCCTATAATAAAATCCGAACCGGTGCTCGCCCGTTTTCTAAGCGCCGTTTGTTCCCGCGCGAGGATGCTTTTTTTGTTTTTGCGGCGTATTGCGCGAATAGTCCTGCGCGTAGAACCGGGGATATTCCACCCGGAGAGAATTATGAAAAGCGACGTCTATTTTGTCAGGCTGGATTCCACCGATATTGAAATGCGTGTGGTAGCGTTGAAGAGGCTACTGAAGGCCGTGGATCCTTTCGTAGTTTACTCCCAAAACGAGATGGTTCCGGTTAAGCTCACGGTGGGCGATTATATGTCGGCCTATCATCTCGATCCCGAACTTGTGAAACAGGCGGCCGGCTGGCTGAAGGGAAAGAAGACCAGGCCGTTCCTCTTCGATACCTCCGTGATTTACAATGGGCAGAGACAGAACGCGGTGGACCATATGAACCTGGCGCAAAGCAAAGGTTTCGGCCATGACAGGACCGGGGCCCCATTCATCGTCGCCGATGGAGTGCTGGGGCAGGACGGCCGGGAGTATTCTATCGGTTCTCCGGAGATAAAACAAATAAAGGTCCCGTCTTTCGTCGGGATGCTGGACAGCCTGCTGGTTCTTTCTCATCCTACCGGGCACGTCGTTACCCAGTACGCCGGCGCGTTGAAGAATGTGGCGATGGGGATGGTTTGCCGGCCTACCAAGCAGGTGCAGCATTCTTCTCTTAAACCGGCGGCGGTAGCAAAAAAATGCACCGGCTGCGGGTGCTGTGAAAGGATATGTCCGGCGGGGGCGGTATCTTTCAGGGGAGGAAAAGCCTTCATCGATAAGGAGCGCTGTCTTGGCTGTGGCGAATGTCTCTGCGCTTGCAAATTCGGCGCAATTTTCATCAACTGGGAGGAGGAGCCGTTAGTTCTCTGCAGGCGCATGGTGCACGTGGCGAAATTCATCCTTTCCCGTTTCAAGAACGTTTTCTTTATCAATTTCGCTTTCGGTGTCACCAGGGACTGTGACTGTATCTCCGATAAGGACGACGTTATGTTAGCCGGAGACATCGGTATTTTGGCTTCTCGGGACATCGTGAGCGTGGACAGGGCGACGCTGGACCAGATCGCCGCGCACAAGAAAGCGGCGTTAACGGGCAGACGCGGGGAATTGGCTTCGCGGATGTTAGAGTTTGCCGCGGAGAACGGACTGGGTAATTCGGAATATAATCTCATAGAATTATGAATAACACCTTGCCCTTGTGTGAACCCAATTCCGGGGACACGATACTTAATTCGATAACGGCTACGGTAAGCAACAGACCCCAACCAATCTTTCTTCCCCTCGATGGGGAGGATGGAGGGGGGAATGAGTGCGCTGTTTTATAAGTTTTTTACAGCGCACAGAGCAATCGAAAATCGAGAATCGAAAGGTAGAGAAAAGAAACATTTCGATTACGGTCAAATTTCGGTTTTCGATTTTTAAATACCGACAGTACTTTGTTAAAAAACGGCTCAATTTAATGGTTTTATCTTCGAGAAGATGCGTTGAACTAACATGAAATCAAAGATAATCAACGCATTGAAATACGCACAACGCTTCCAATGACAATGTGTTACAATAAGATGGTTTTTGGAAAGTAAACACAAAGAAATAAATTTTAACAAAGTACTGATACCGATAAGCGATAGACGAATTATATGATTATGAAGCGGACTACTCTGTTTTCTTTTTTGCTTATACTGTCGGTCGGGTTAGCATTGCGGCTGTATGGTTTCTTTGAACGTTCCCTGGGGACGGACGAATCCATAAGCCTTTTTCTTGCCTCCGGGCACGGTATGGATGTCAAGGCTTTTACCGAAAAGGCATCGGCGGCAGGCAATGGTTTCCATTGTACGGCAAAGGACCTTAAACGTTTCTTCAGGGCGGACCGCGCGCTTTCTTTGGGAGAGTATACCGGCAGTCTGGCGCGGCTTGACCCGCATCCACCGTTGTATCTTTGGCTTATGTTTTTTTTGATGCGGCTTTTTTCGGACAGCCTGGCGGCGGTCAGGGCTTTTTCGCTGTTGATGGGGCTTCTGTCCGTGTATCTGGCGTATCTCCTGGCAAAGGAGCTTTTTGATGAGCGGGCCGGGATCTTCGCGGCCGCCTTCTTGAGCGTCTCCGCGCTGGCGGTGCGTTATTCCCAGGAAGCGCGCTCTTACAGTCTGGTCCTTGCGCTGGGGTTGCTCGCCTGGCTCTTTCTGGCGCGGTTCGAGAAACGCGGCAAACTACCGGACGCCTTGTTCTTTGCCGTCTTCAACTGCCTGGGTATTTACGCGCATTATTTTTTCGGGTTTCCGGCCTTCGCATTTTTTGTTTATTTTACCTTGCTTTACAGAAGGAATAGCCGCCTGCTGGACAGGTTCTACGCGGCGTTACTTTTTTCTTTGTTGTGGTTGCTTCCCTGGGGTCTTTTTATGATGGGCCGCGGCTACCGTTTCGACCTGGTGGAATGGATCTTCGCTTATCCGGGCGTAATCGATAAGATAGCCGGTTTTTTTAGCGGGATGGGCAGGCTTCTTTTCATCTTCCCCTCTTCTTCCGTTCTCTCAGCCGCTGGTTCGCTGTTTTTTTTACTATTGATGTTTTACGCCGGGAAAAGGCTTTTGAAGGAATGTCCCCGGCAGTTATTTTTCTGCGTCTGCGTATTATTCATACCCTTGCTGGCAATGCTGGCGTTAGATCTCCTGCAGGGCGGGTTGATGCTCAGGCAGGAGCGTTTCTGGATTTTTCCTTTGCTGGGTATGATTCCGCTTGCCGGATATTCTTTCAGCCGTCTTTTCCGGGAAAAAAGGCCCGCCGTTTATTGTCTGCTTGCCTTGATGCTTCTTTCCTCTTTATTGACGGCCGGCAGGCAAATAGGTCCGGCGCCCCGGACGCTGTCGGAATGGATTAACGGCGAGTCTAAAGGGAAGACGGCCGCGGTGATAGTATATAACTTCAGGACGGTAACCATGCCGCAGTCGTTTTACCTGGACGACGATATCCTGTTGTTCCCGGTCTTGAACGCGGAGCAGTTCATGGCGGCGCTGGAGGCTGGCGTGGGTCCGGCGGACAATGTTTTCGTGGTCAGACATCTTCATCACGCAGATCCTGCTTTGATGGACGAGCCGTTCATGCGGTCGGAGGTTAAAGAACCCGGTCTGCGGCTTAAAAGCAGGTTCTTTAGGGATAATATCTACGCGGTTGAATACGTAAAGGGGGCTTTCTGACGGACACGAAGCTGATTTCCATAATTATACCTGCTTATAACGAAGAACTGCGGATACCGCCTTATCTTCGGCGGTTATCTTCATATTGCGCTTCCGCCGGCGCCGGCCTGCGCTTCGAGATAATCGTGGTGGATGACGGCAGCAGCGATAATACGGCCGGAGTAGCCGCCGCCTGCCCTGGGGCGCGCGTTATCCGCCTGGAGAAAAACACAGGCAAGGGATACGCTGTGGCCAGGGGGCTGCTTGAGGCCGCAGGAGAAGTCCGTCTATTCCTGGACGCGGACGGCTCGGTCGCTCCTGAAGAGATCGGCAGGAACCTGCATTATATCTCTGAGGGCGGTTACTATGTTTTCGCCGGCTCTCGGGTGCTGACAGGCCGGGGATGCCGCCTTAAGGCGAAATGGTACAGAAAAGCGATGGGATGGGTTTTTAATCTTATCCTGCATGCCGTGCTGCCCTTAAAAGTGCGGGACACGCAGTGCGGTTTCAAGATGTTTCGCGCCGCCGCGGTCGGTCCTTTATTCGGGAACGGCTGCCTTTGCGGATACGCTTTCGATATCGAGATACTCCTGAAGGCGCAATATGCCGGCTACAGGATCAAAGAAGGGCCTGTTTCCTGGGAGCATATCGGAGGCTCCAAAGTCGATCTTTTTGCTGATTCGCTGCGTTTGCTGGCGGATATATTCCGGCTTAGGAAGAAGTATGCCGGCCGCAGCCGGGCCGGCTCATAAAAACAATTTGTCAAAAGTCCAAATATGTATATAATAAAGCAATAACATTAAAATTACCTGCGTAAACACATTTCCGCAGTACCGTTAATATCACAAATTTGAGTTATCCATCTAATAACAATTATCGTCGTAACGGTCAGCCTGCCCAGCCGCGCAGATTCATTTCGTCAGCCGCTCCGCGCCAGGCTGATGAAAATGAGCGGAAATTCTTTTCCGGGACAGCCGTCGATCCCTCCCCGCGCATACGCCTGGAGAACGGCAGCAGTGAATTTACCATGCGGGCGATGGATTTGGTGTGTCCCATAGGTATGGGACAGCGCGGGTTGATAGTCGCCCCGCCAGGTTCCGGCAAGACCACCTTTTTGAAACATATCTGCCGCGCGGTGGCGCAGAGCTGCCCGGAGATGAAGCTTTACTGCTTGCTTATAGACGAACGCCCGGAGGAAGTCACGGATATCAGGCGCAACGTCACCGCGGAGGTGCACGCCTCTTCTTCCGACCAGACTTACGACAACCATCTGCGTACGGCGGACGAGTTGATGAAGAAAGTGTTCGCTCAAGCGGCCGAAGGCGCCGACATTATGGTTGTGATAGATTCCCTGACCAGGCTGGCGCGCGTGCACAACGCCGGCAGCGTCTCCAGCGGCAGGACACTCTCCGGAGGGGTGGACGCCAGGGCGCTGGAGGTCCCGCGGCGCATATTCGGGGCCGCGCGCAAGATCGAGAACGGAGGGTCGCTTTCCATAATGGCGACCATCCTGGTCGATACCGGAAGCCGTATGGATCAGGTGATATTCGAAGAATTCAAGGGGACCGGTAACATGGAGATAGTTCTTTCCCGGGATATCGCCAACCACCGTATCTTCCCGGCGATAGACATCGCCGCCAGCAACACCCGTAAAAAAGAACTTTTGCTTTCTCCCGAAGAACTGGACTCTTCGGATAAGCTGCGGCGTCTTCTGCTCGAGCGTGATCCGCTGGAAAGCGGCAGGGAACTTGTGGAGATGCTGGGCAAATACCCTTCCAACAGCGAACTGCTCGCCGCTTTAAAAATTAAAAATCAATAAAGGGCGTTTCTTCCGCGATAAAATGTCCGATAGCACTATTTTGCGATTGCTGGAATCCGCCGCGCGTAGACGGGAAACACTGGCCCGCGCTACCGACGCCTTCCGCCTTGTGGACGGAGCTGGTGACGGGATGGACGGCCTCGTGATCGAACGTTACGGCCGGCACTTCAGCGCGCAGGTTTTCGACAGGCGCTGGCTATATAAGGGTGATATCCTGACAGCTTTTCTTAAAGAACATTTCGGCGCGCTGTATTTTATCGTCAAGGATAGGTGCGGACAGGTTTCTCCGGAAGATTTCGGGAAACTGCTTTGGCTGAACGAGGCTCCGGCGGCCACAGTGGTTCGGGAGAACGGGCTCAATTTCTCGGTTGACCTTGATGACGCGCTCAACTGCGGCCTTTTCCTTGACATGCGCCGCAACAGGGATATAGTTTCCGGATACGCCGCCGGCAGGCGGGTGCTGAATTGTTTCGCTTACACCTGTTCGTTCGGCGTTTACTGCCGCGCCAGGGGGGCCCTGGCCGCGGTTAACGTTGACGTAAGCAGGAAATCGCTTGAACGAGGTAGAGCGAATTATAGATTAAACGGGTTGGAGCCGTCTCGCAATGAGATGATCCGCGCGGACGCCGCCGAATACCTGAAGCGGGCTCCGGGCAGAAGGAATAGTTTTGGACTGATAATCCTCGATCCTCCTTCTTTCGCCCGCCATGAAGGCGGTGTCTTCAGCGTAAGGAAAGACATGCCCGGGCTTGTTGCTTCGGCGATAGAGATCCTTGAGCCGGGCGGCTGCTTGTTCGTATCCACCAATCTAAGCGGGATGACGAAGAGCGCTCTGACGGAGATGTTCAAAGCCGGTTCCGCAGGGCGTAAGTTTGAACGCCTGGATTCTTCCGGCCAGGATGTGGATTTTACCGGCAGCGGAACCGTCCGGCGTGGCTGTCTGACGACATTGCTGGCGAGGTTCTAAGACGCGAAAAGGGTTGTTCCGGTCTCCTTAACGTCGTATAATTGGGTGTTCCGGGCGTTTAGGAATATTTCGAGGGTAACAGGCAGATGATCACGCAGATGAATATCCGCAATTTCGGTCTGATCGACGAGCTCTCTCTCGAGTTCGGCGCGGCCTTGAACATTCTCACCGGAGAGACCGGCGCCGGGAAATCCATAATTATAGACGCTTTGCGTTTCGCCTTGGGGGAGACGCTCGGTCAGTCGCAGATACGCGATACCGCGTTCCCCTGCGCGGTAGAGGCGGTTTTCGATATCGTGTCCCCGGAATTGAGGGGCAATCCTCTTGTGGCCGAATTTCTCCTCGGGGAAGAAGATCCCCGGTTGATTATATACCGGGAGCAATCCTCCGACGGCCGTAAAAAGGTGAAGATCAACGGACGCTCCGTTACCGTTTCCCAGCTTAAAGCGCTCGGGAACAACCTGGTGGATTTTCACGGCGCGCACGACCACCAATTGATACTTTCCGCCGACGCGCATCTTTCTATCCTGGACCGGCTGATAGATTTCGCTTCACTCAAGGATGAATACCGGGAGATATTTTCCAGATACAGGCAGACAGTTTCCGGGCTTGAAGAGATAGCGCTGGCCAGACAGTCCCGCGAGCGCGACCTCGATTTCCTCGGCCACCAGATAAAAGAGCTGGAGCAGGTCCCTCTTGATCCGACCGTTTACGAAGAGACCCGCAGGAAACAGCTCCAGCTTAACAACGCGGAGAAACTTTTCGAGGAGGTCAACGCTTTACTGGCGCTTTTCGAGAATGACGACGGCGGAGTCGGCCGCACACTTTCCGGCGCTTTCGTCCCCATGCGCCGCCTTAACCGCATAGATGCCTCCACGGAGGAACTGGCGCGGTCCCTTGAGCGCCTTCAGAACGAGGCGGAGGAGTTTTCCAGCCGGCTCGCTCAATATAAGGACGGTCTTTCTTTCGATCCCGACGAGGCAGGCCGGATCAACAGGAATTGCGATATATACGAAGACATCCTCAGAAAATACGGCCCCGGATTCGATGACGCGCAGAGAGTTTATAGTTCCGCGAAGGAGAAATACGGCCTGCTGGCGGACCTGGAGCATAACGACGCCTCACTACGGGCGGAGTCCGACAGACTGGAAAAGGAACTCCGCGCGGTCGCCGCCAAGATCACGCGCCTGCGAAAAAAAACCGCTCAGTTCCTGAAAGATACGATCGAAAAAGAACTTTCGGAACTGGGAATAGCCGGCGCTCGTTTTGAATGCCGGCTGGAGGCGGCGCCCTTGAACGCCGAGGGAGCGGATAGTGCTGTTTTCTATATCAGTCCCAACACGGGTGAGGCGCTTAAACCTCTGGCTGAGATAGTCTCTTCCGGAGAGGCGGCCAGGCTGATGCTCGCGCTCAAAAAGGCCCTGACAAAAGTGGACACCGTGCCGGTCTTGATTTTCGACGAGATAGACGCGCAGATCGGTGGGAGGCTGGGCACGGTTACCGGACGGAAATTAAAAGAGCTTTCTTCCGACCGCCAGGTCATATTAATCACGCACCTGCCGCAGATAGCCTCTTTCGCGAACAGGCATTTTAAGGTATCCAAGAAGGTCGCCGGCGGACGGACATTTACGGAGGTCTGCCTGCTGGACCGCGATGCCAGCGTGCGCGAGATGGCCAAGATGATGAGCGGGGAAAAGGAAAGCCGCATTTCCCTGGAGCACGCGCGGGACATGGCGGCCGAAGCGGGGAAAGAGCGCGGGGACGAGGGGAAAAGTCAGAAGCAGGAGATAGACAAGAAGAGCGGGAGATGAAAGGAAAAACGCGAAAAGATAAATAGTGTCCTTAAGCATTTTTTCCGTTTTCTCGGGAGACCTGGAGAAAAATGAGCGAAACCGTTTTTGATGAGCATACCGGTATCGTGTACCGCAGATGGGCGGCCGCGGAGCCGCGCGCGGCGCTTTTGCTGGTACACGGGCTGGGATCTTACGGCGGCAGATGGAGTTTTCTCGTTGAGTTCTTGCTGAAAGTGGGTATCTCTTCTTACGCCATAGACCTGCGTGGTTTCGGAGAAACGCCCGGACTTAAAGGCCACGTCGATTCTTTCGGCGTTTATTACGAAGACATAAAGAGTTTGCGCGGTATCATCGCCAAGGATTGCCCGGGGAAGAAGATATTCCTCTGCGGCGAAAGCATGGGCGGGCTGATTTCTTTTACGTCCGCCTGCCTGGCTCCCGGCCTGTTCGACGGGCTGATCTGTCTGGCTCCGTCTTTCAGGAACAGGTTGAAGGTGAAATACACGGATTACTTAAGGATGTTTTTCTTCCGTGTGTTCGCCCCGCGAAAACAGATGCTCCTGCCTTTTACCGCGCAGATGTGCACGCGCGACTCCGCTTATCAGAAGGTGATGGAGTCCGACAAGCGCGAGATCAAGGTGGCCACCCCGGTGCTTTTGACCAATATACTGCTTGCCGAGGTGCGCGCGGGCGCGCTCAGTGGAAAACTCTCCTGCCCGGTTCTCTTTCAGGTCCCGCTCGACCTGGACAATTTCGTCGACCCGGAAGGGACTAGAAATATATTCCGCGCTTTGAGGATTCCGGACAAGAGGATCATTTTTTATCCGCTGATGCTGCATTCCCTTTCCGTAGACCTGGGCAGGGAAGAGGTGTTTAACGATATTCTGGACTGGCTCAATGGGAGGATAAGATGAGGTATGTTCTGGCCGTAGACCAGGGGACAACCGGGAGCCGCGCGGTATTATACGATAAAAACGGACGCAGGAAAGCCTCGGCTTACGAGGAGTTCAGGCAGTATTTCCCGCGCCCCGGCTGGGTGGAACACGACCCGCTGGAGATCTGGCGCAGCGTGGACAATTCCATACAGAAGGTTCTTAAACAGGCGCCGGGCGCGGAGATCGCGGCAGTCGGCATCACCAATCAGCGCGAGACCACCGTCGTCTGGGACAGGGAGACCGGAAGGCCTGTGTATAACGCCATAGTTTGGCAGTGCCGGCGCACGGCGCGGCGCTGTCGGGAGTTGAAGAGGCGCGGAGGCGCCGCGCAATTCTTTTCCGGCAGGACCGGTCTGCCTATAGACGCTTATTTCTCAGCCAGCAAGATCGAATGGATACTGAAGAATGTCCCCGGTGCTTCGGCCAAAGCCAGGCAAGGAAGGCTGTTTTTCGGCACCACCGACAGCTGGGTGCTTTGGAAACTCAGCGCCGGAGGCGCGCACGCCACGGATTTCACCAACGCTTCGCGCACCATGCTTTTTAACATAGAAAAGATGAAATGGGACGCCGACATATTGAAGGAATTCGGCATACCGCCCGCGCTCCTGCCGGAGGTGAGGCGGTCGAGCGGTGAATTCGCGCGCACTGTCCGCCGCGGCAGGCTGGCCTCCGGCATACCGGTTTGCGGCATCGCCGGCGACCAGCAGGCTGCTTTGTTCGGGCAGGCGTGTTTCAGTCCGGGAACTCTCAAGAATACTTATGGAACCGGATGTTTTATGCTTTTGAACGCCGGCAAGAATAGGCCGGTATCAAAACACGGGTTGATCACTACCCTGGCCTGCGGGGAGGGCGGCGGCCCGGTCTACGCCCTGGAAGGAGCGGTTTTTATCGCCGGAGCGGCGATACAATGGCTGCGCGACGGCTTGAAGCTGTTGAAGTCTTCATCTGAGTCGGAAGGGATGGCGCGGTCGCTGAAAGATAATCAGGGGGTATATTTCGTTCCGGCCCTGACCGGTCTGGGGGCCCCTTACTGGGATCCCGACGCCAGGGGCGCGGTTTACGGGATAACCCGCGGCACAAAGGCGCAGCATCTGTCCAGGGCGGCGCTGGAGGCGATATGCTATCAGAGCAGAGATGTCCTCTCGGCGATACAGAAGGACTCCGGATTTAAGGTAAAGAGTTTGAAGGTGGACGGCGGCGCTGCCGCCAACGATTTTCTCTGCCAGTTCCAGGCGGACATACTGGGTATCGAGGTGATCAGACCTAAGGTAATAGAAAGCACTTCCCTGGGGGCCGCCTATCTGGCCGGACTTGCCTGCGGCTACTGGAAAAGCACGGCTGAGATTGAAAGGCATTGGGAGAGGGAGAGGGTATTCAGGCCGCGTATGGAGAGGCGCGAGGCTGCGGCTTACTACAAGGGATGGCTTGAGGCGGTGCGAAGAACGCTCACCAGATGAAGGCATACGATGTAATAATTATCGGAGCAGGGGTGACCGGCGCGGCGATCGCAAGGGAGTTGTCGCGCTATAAACTTCGTATCGCCGTCCTGGAAAAAGAAGAGGAATACGCTTTCGGCGTTTCTAAATCCAATTCCGGGATAATTCATCCCGGCACACAGAACTCTCACTGTTCTTTGAAGGGCCGGCTCTGCGTGCAGGGGAACCGCCTGGTGAGAAAGATAGCGCGCGAACTAGGAGTGGATTTCAAACAAACCGGAGAATTGATCGTCGCTTTCAACGGGGAAGAGACCGGGCGCCTGCGGGAGTTGAAGCGCGAAGCCGAGATGCTCGGCGTGCCGGGCCTTCGTATCCTGAATAAACGCCGGCTTGTAGAAAAAGAGCCTAATCTCTCTCCGGAGGCGGTTGCCGCTCTCTACGCGCCCACCGCCGGTATCATCAGCCCTTACCGGCTGGTCTATGATCTCTGCGAGAACGCGCTCAAGAACGGGGTTGAGATACATACCGGCTGCGCTGTGAAGGCTGTCGGTACCGCCGGCGGCGAGTTCTCGGTTCTTACCGCAAAAGGCGAGTTCCGTTCCAGGTTCCTGGTCAACGCCGCCGGCCTTTTTGCCGACGACGTCGCCGCCATGTGCGGGATAAACGATTTTCGGATCACCCCGCGCAAGGGCGAAGAGTTCATCCTGGACAAGAAGCTGGAGAATATCTCGAGGCACCTTTTGTTCCCTCTTCCCAACAAGATTTCCAAAGGCGTGCTGGTGATCAAGACCGCCGACGGCAACCCGATGATTGGCCCCACGGCTCAAGATGCCGCCGACAAGGAAGACCTGGGCACCAGTGATGCCGGACTTAAAGAGGCCCTAGACGGGGCACGCCGGTTGGTACCTTCCATAGATGAAAAAGATATCATCGCCTATTTCGCCGGGCTGCGTCCGGCTGCGGGAGACGATTTCATCATCCGCCGAGAGGAGAAAGTCCCGGGGCTGGTTACCGTCGCAGGCATACAGTCGCCCGGCTTGACCGCGGCGCCGGCAGCAGCGCTGATGGTTAGGGGGCTTTTGAGAGATTGCGGGCTGGTTTTGAAAAAGAAATTATTTTTTCGCCCGCGGCAGTCGGAGATCCCGCATTTGTTTTCTCTTACGTTTAAAGCGGCGGAACGTCTGGTTAAGAAGGACCCGTCTTACGGGGATATCGTGTGCCGTTGCGAGATGGTTTCGGCCAAAGAGGTGAGGGATGCCGTCAAACGCGGCGCCTGCACCATGGACGGGATAAAATTCCGCACGCGCGCGCAGGCCGGACGCTGCCACGGGAGTTTCTGCACCGCCAGGATCATGCGCATACTCGCGCAAGAGCGCAAACTCCCGCTTACCGGGGTGAGCAAGAGAGGAAAAGGGTCGGAGCTGGTAAAAAAGGACAGGGCTGATGTCTGAACGCGAACTGGTGATAGTCGGCGGCGGGCCGGCGGGAATGGCCGCGGCGCTTTCCGCCTATGAGCACGGTGTCAGGGATATTCTGCTGCTGGAACGCGACCAGTATCTCGGCGGCATACTCAACCAGTGCATACATGCCGGTTTCGGGTTGAACTATTTCAAGGAGTCGCTCACCGGTCCGGAATACGCGCTGCGTTTTGCGCGCAGGATAACTGATATAAAGGGAATAGATGTGAGCCTTAAATCTTTCGCGGTCAGGCTCACACCGGACAAGACGCTGACTTATCTGAAACCGGGAAGGGTGGAAAAGGTGAAGGCAAAAGCCCTGATCATGGCCACCGGCTGCCGGGAGAAAACCAGGGAAATGGTGCATATAGCCGGCACTCGCCCGGCTGGTATTTTTTCAGCCGGTCTGGCGCAGAAGCTGATCAATATAGAGGGTCTGCTTCCTGGAAAAGAGGCGGTGATTCTGGGTTCCGGCGATATCGGTCTCATAATGGCGCGGCGTTTTATCCTGGAAGGCGCGAGGGTAAAAGGTGTCGTTGAGATCAGGGAGCAAAGCCGGGGCCTTACCCGTAACGTCGTGCAGTGCCTTGATGATTTCGATATACCTCTCTATCTGCGGCACAAGATCTCTCGCGTGCGCGGCAGGGATCGCGTGGAGGCGGTGGATGTGGCGCGGGTGGATGATCGTATAGAGCAAGTTCCGGGTTCGGAGTTCACCCTGGAATGCGATACCCTTCTGGTATCCGTGGGGTTGATACCGGAGAACGAATTGATAGAAATGGCCGGGGTGCCGCTGGATAAAAAAACCAATTCTCCCCTTTCCGAAGGGTTGAATGAAACCTCAATTCCCGGGTTATTCGTCTGCGGCAACGCCTTTAAAGTGTACGACCTGGCGGACTCCGTCTCTACGGACAGCCTTGAAGCCGGCCGCATGGCCGCGGTATATTTGAGGCAGAAAGGCGAAGGACGGTAAGTTTTATGTTGAAGAAATTCGTTTGCATAGAATGTCCACAAGGATGCTTGTTGGAGACTGAGATCGAGAACGGCCGAATGGTAAAGGTTAACGGCAATAAATGCCCCAGGGGTGAAGATTATGCCCGCGGCGAGATAGAAAATCCGGCCCGCGTGCTGACCTCGACTATACCGGCGGAAGGGCTCCGGTTAAAGATGGTCTCCGTTAAGACAAACCGGCCGATAGCGAAATCCAGGGTGCTTGAGGCCGCGGCGGAGGTCAGGAAGCTGAAGGTGAAAAAGCCGGTGCGCGCGGGAGAGGTGATCGCGGAAAACTTTCTGGGGCTGGGAGCTGATCTGATTGCAACGAGGGACGTGCTGAAGGGCACTCCATAGCCCGCTATCTACAGTTTTCGGAATAATACCCTGTGTGAAGATGAAGGAAGAAAAAGAACGTTACATAGTGCATGTGGATATGGACGCCTTCTTCGCCGCGGTGGAACAACGGGACAACCCGGAATACTGCGGCAGGCCGGTGGTAGTCGGCGCCGACCCTAAGGGAGGCGGAGGCCGCGGCGTGGTATCGACTTGTTCCTACGAGGCGCGCAGGTACGGCGTGCATTCCGCTATGCCGATCTCGCAGGCCTATCGAAAATGCCCGCACGCGGTGTTCCTTCCGGTGGATATGGAGAAATACAGCCTGGTTTCGGAGAAAGTGCTCTCCATTCTGAATTCTTTTTCCCCTCTGGTGCAGCAGGTAAGCATAGACGAAGCGTTCCTTGACATAAGTTCCAGCTATAAGCTGCACAGCACTCCTTATCTGGCCTGCTTGGCGATGAAAAAACGGATAAAGGAGGAGACCGGTCTTACCGCCTCAGTGGGGCTTGCGCCGAATAAAATGGCTGCCAAGATAGCTTCGGATTTTTGCAAGCCAGACGGGCTGCTGGAAGTCACGGCTTCCGGATTACGCGAGTTCCTCGATCCCCTGGACGTGGGGCTGTTGTGGGGAGTAGGAGAAAAGACCAGGTTATCATTCAACGCCCTGGGTATCCGTACTATCGGCGACCTCGGCCGCAAAACGCGGCAGGAATTAACCGGGCTTTTCGGAAGGAACGGGGTCTGGTTCTGGGAGGCCGGACGCGGGGTGGACGACAGCGAGGTTGTCCCCGAACGCGAGGCCAAGTCTGTCGGTAACGAAAGCACTTTCGAAGAGGATACCGGGGATAGGAAAATTGCGGAAGGCGAACTTTTCCGGCTTTGCGAACTTGTCTCCGATAGAATGCGGGAAAAAGGTGTGAAAGGCAGGACTGTGACTTTGAAGATACGGCTGGAAGGGTTTCTCACTTATACCCGTTCCAAGACTCTGACCGAGCCGACCAATTTCACTGAAGACTTGATCAGGGCGGCAAGATATTTATTCGGAGGATTTTCCTGCCGGGGGAAGAAAATCAGGCTCGTGGGCGTCAAGGTCTCAAACCTTTCGGAGGCGGATGAACTTTTGCTTTTCGAGCCGGAAGGCGGGCAGAAACGGGAAAAGGCGCACAGGGCAGTCGACAGGATAAAGAAAAAGTTCGGGAGGGAGTGTATTTCTCAGGCGTCCGGAGCAGTCTTGGGGAAATTTAGACTTTCCACGTAAAAATATGTCGTCGCAAAGATCACGATTTCTATGATAGCGGTGGCCAGCGCGGCCCCGGTGTAGGAAAAGGCGTTTATCAGCAGGAATATCAGCGGCAGTCCGAAGAGCGCGGTTGTCACGTGTATCCGCGAATAGAGACCGGTCCTGCCGCAGACCAGCAGGAATTGTATCCTGAAGGCGTTGGCCGCCACGAAGAAAACGGCGATAAGAAGCAGTCTCAGCGACAATACCGTTTCGTCGTCCGCTCTGCCGCAGGCTATCTCCGTCAGCGGACGAGCGAAAAAGAATATCAGCGGCAGGCAGATCAACGATATGAGCGTGGTGACCAACTGTATCCTTTTCATCAAAAGGAACGCCTTCATCCTGTTTTTGTGGAATATCCTGCTCAGGCGCGGGAAGATCGCCTGGGAGAAGGAGTAGAGCGGGAACGTCTGCACGGCATTAGCTATTTTCTCCGCCATCGAGTAGAATCCTGTGGCGGTGTTATTGGTCAGCAGGCCGACCGCGAAGACCCTGGTTGTGGTGTAAGCGTTTATGGCGACATTGGAGATGAAAATGTCCCATCCGGCTTGGAGCTGCGAGCGGATGTCCGCGTACCCGGGGAACTTGAAGGAAACTCCGAATTTCCTGAAGACTATGTAAAGCCCCAGCACAGCGGTTATCATCATTACCCCCGAATTTATCAGCGGCACCAGCAGGTAGTCCTGTGGCGTCTTCACGAAGGTGAATATGAGCAGAGCCAATATAACTCCCGCCAGTATGTTCAGGTCGGCTATGTGCCGCATTTTTTCTGTCCCCTGGAAGAACCAGACCGGGAAAAGGGTGTTGCCCGCTACCGTACCGAAGCTCAGCAGGTAAACCGGCCAGTCGCGCCTGAATTTCGGCACGAAATATACGAGCAATCCCAGGACCAGCAGACTCAAAACCGCCAGTAGTATCTTGACCGTTATCACGGAGGAGAATATGCAGGAGACCTTGCAGCGCTCTTCCCTGCAGAGGGATATCTCTTTTGTCGCGGATATACCGAAACCGTAATCGGTGACGATGGCGAAATACTGCACGAAGGCCTGGGCGAAAGCGATCAGTCCGAATTTTCCCGGGCCTATTATCCGGAAAAGGTAAGGCATTATTATCACCGGGAGGACGTAGGTGATAGCCTGCAGAGAGGTGAGGGAGGCGACATTGCCCATGACCACCCTGCGCTCATCCGGGTGGGCCATTCTGAAGGTCTTTTTTATCAATTTAATCAGGTAAGGCATTCTCTCAATCAAAAGGATTACCCCGGGTTTGATCCTTCGACGGGCTTCAGTATTGAGCCTATCGAATTACTCTGGACATGCGCCCGGGGAGCTTCATTTTACAGTCGCCCGGTTGTTTAGTCAAGTTCGGGGCACGATACTTAATTAAACCGCTTATTGCCGGAAGCGGCGCGCTTACTCCCAAAAAATCGGGAGTTGAGTGTATTTCGGGAATGAGGGAGTAAGGATCTATGGTATCTTTCCCAGTGCCACACGGTGCTTCTTGTCTTTCCCGTCTAATGATGTTATAATCGCTGCATGATTAAATTCCCCCGCGGTTTTCTCTGGGGCGCGGCGACCTCCGCATACCAGGTGGAGGGAGGCAATTCCGCGTCCGACTGGTGGCTATGGGAGAAAATGACCGGACACCGGCAATCCGGAGCGGCCTGCGATCACTACCGTCTCTATGAGCAGGACTTCGACCTGGCGCGCGGACTCTGTCATAACGCGCACCGCCTTTCCGTGGAATGGAGCCGTATAGAGCCGCGCGAAGGCAGGTTCTCCCGCAAGGAGCTCAAACATTACCTTGACGTTATCCTTGCCTTGAGGGCGCGCGATATCGAGCCGGTGGTCACCCTGCATCATTTTACCAACCCGCTCTGGTTTTCCAGGTCCGGCCGCTGGGAAGAAAGCAGTTCGGTTAAGCGTTTCCTCAGGTATTGCGAAGAGGTCGTAGGGACACTGGCGAAACACGTCCATTACTGGATAACCATAAACGAACCTACCGTTTATATTTCGCACGGTTACATCCTCGGGGTCTGGCCGCCGCAGGCGCAGTCTTATCTGAAGGCGGTTCGGGTCGAGGAGAACCTGGCGGAGGCGCATATCCGCGTTTACCGTCTCATTCACCGCATTTACGAAAAACAAAACCTGCCGCCGCCGGCGGTGAGTATAGCCCAGAACGTCACGGCCTTCGTGCCTTGCAAGCCTCTTTTCAAAAACCGGCTTGCCGCCGCTTTCCGGCATAAGCGGTATAATCTCGCTTTCCTGGAGAGGACCGCGCGAGAAAAGACGCTTGATTTCATCGGGCTTAATTATTATTCCCGCCAGTTGGTGCACCTGGCTGGCAGCGGTCCGGCCAACTTCGTTTTCGACGTCTGCAAAAAGAACCATCATCCGGTAAAAAAGAATTCCCTGGGATGGGATATCTATCCCAAAGGGCTTTGCGATATCCTTATGGACATTAAAAGGTACCGCCTGCCCGTGATCATCACGGAAAACGGTATCTGCACTTCCGACGACGCGTTGCGCTGGGAATACATCCGCGGGCACCTGAAAAGCGTTCACCGCGCCGTTTCCGGAGGTGTTAACGTTAAAGGATATCTCTACTGGTCGCTGCTGGATAATTTCGAATGGGATAAAGGGTTTCGTCCGAGGTTCGGATTGATAGGCGTGGATTACAGGACGCAGAAGAGAAGGATACGCAAAAGCGCCAAAGAATTCGCTTCGGTTTGTTCGAGCGGGATCATGAAATAGGCGGCGCTCCTTATTTTGCCGGTCGAGTCCGGGGCCTGCCTGGACATTACGCGCCGGCGCGGACTTTCTGAGGCTGGAAGAAAATGGATAATAGCGAAAAGAAAACCGGTTGTTTTACCGCCTGCGATTTCCGGCAGTTGGTGGAGATCTCCGGCATATTGGTCTGGGTGACGGACAGCGAAGGCAGGTATATTTATGTCAGCCGGGAGGTGTCCGATATACTCGGGATAGAGTCCCGGGAAATCATAGGCTGCAGTGTAAAGGATTTTCTGTTTTTCGGTCCGGAGGAGAAGCACGCGGTTTTGATTGCCGCAAAACTGTCCGCTAAGGAGGCTTTTTCCCGTCTTGAAATCGAAGGCCGGCGCAAGGACGGCAGTCAGGTTTTTCTTGAAATAAGCGCTCTTCCCGTGTCGGACGATAAAGGCTGTTTTTGCGGGTTCAGCGGCATAGTCAAGGATATTACCGGATACAAACAGGCGGAAAACGGACTGCGCAGCAACCAGGAATTCATAAAATCCATAATACAGAATTCCGCCGTGGCTACCTTTGTCATTACCTCCGAGCATAAGGTCATCTACTGGAACAGGGCTTGCGAAGAACTTACCGGGATTAAAGCCTCCGAAGTTCTCGGTACCAATATGCATTGGAAGGCTTTCTACAAATCGCCGCGGCCATGCGTGGCGGACATCATAATAGACGGTAGCGCCGCGGACATGGCCAAGCTTTATCCTGTGCAGTCGCGTTCCGAGTTCGTCGAAGGCGGGCTGCACTCGGAGGGATGGTATATAAATCTCGGCGGCAAGGACAGGTACATTATTTTCGACGCCGCCCCGATTCTCGACACGGCCGGGAGCGTGGTGGTCGCGATCGAGACCCTGCATGACATCACGGAGAGCAAGAAGGCGCAGGAAGAGCTTGCCGAGGCGTACCGCCAGCTTAAGGTTTATCAGGTCCAGCTTATCCAGGCGGCCAAGATGGACACCGTTGGGACGCTGGCCAGCGGAGTCGCGCATGAGGTAAAAAACCCGCTGGCGGTCATTCTGCAGGGCATTGAATATCTTTCCCGTAATATACCGCTTGATAACGAAGACAACCGTATGGTGCTGGGTTTTATAAGCGAGGCGGTCGGCCGGGCGGACAGGATAATAAAGGGACTGCTGGATTTTTCCAGCCTGACCGAGATGCGCATTGAGTCTCAGCCGCTGGAGGCGGTGATAGACAGCGCCCTACTGCTGGTGAAGAACGCGCTGGACAGGAAAAAGATCCGGATCGCTAAACATCTGGCGCCGGATATGCCCCCGGCCATGATAGACAGGAATAAATTTGAGCAGGTCCTGGTTAACCTTTTTATGAATGCCATAGATGTCATGCCTGAATACGGGGAATTGATTATAAGAGGTTACGGGAGCTCGTCCGGAGTGAGAGAAGACGCGGGACCGGACAGCCGCGCGGCGGTGCTGGAGATAGAAGATAACGGTCCGGGGATACCGGAGGAAAATCTGGAGAAGGTTTTCGATCCGTTCTTTACCACCAAGCGCCGGAGAGGAGGCAGCGGTCTGGGGTTGTCCATAGTCCGCAACATAATAGATATGCACGGAGGCAGGATCAGCTTGAACAACAGGGTCGGTTCGCGCGGTGTAATAGTTCAAATGGTGCTGGCAGTTTAATCAAAACGCTGGAGGGCAAGGTGCCCAAAAAAGTGTTTTTGATCTACGATGAAACGGCTTTTACTCAACTGGTTAAACTCAACCTGGAGAAGACCGGGAATACGTAGTGCGGGTGGAAAATCAGGGGGCAATGGGGTTGTCTTCAGCTATACAATTCAAACCGGACGTGATATTGCTGGATATCGTAATGCCGGAAACGGACGGTTCCGATGTGGCCATGCAGTTATCCGAGAACAGCATGACCAGGGATATCCCGATAGTCTTTCTGACGGCGATAGTGGAAAAGGAGGAGGTTGACGGCAACGATAATATGATCGGCGGCAGGAAATTCCTTGCGAAACCGGTGAATCCGGCAATTGATAAGGTGCGTAGATTCGTCGGTTATATGACGGCTTACCGCGGCGGTAAGCATTGACAAATGCCCGCTGGGAACTATAATAAAGAGTTAATCGAGAAAGAAACTCCGGGCGCATGTCCTGAGTAGTTTGGCAGGCTCACTACTGAAGCCCGTCGAAGGGTCAGCCCGGGGAGTTTCAATAATCGGCGGCCCGCGTTGGAAGGAATAAATCCGGGACCTTAAAAAACGGGACCAGAGCCTTTGGGTGGCGAAGTCCCGTCATCGGCGCCGTAAGGCGCCATAAAACCTTCGCTTTTAGAAGCGGAGGTTTTTGTTTTTTAAAAAGGAAGGGCGTTTTCCCGTCCGCCGCAAGAAAGGGGGCAGCCGCATGGTTCTCATCAGGAAGATCCCTGATACCGGGGAGAAATTGAGCATACTTTCACGCGATTCGCAGTATGATCTTGCCTGCGCCTGCGCCACCCGGGAGGACGAGCACCGCCGGCGTTCCAAAGATGGCAAATGGATATATCCGGTGACGCTGCCCGGCGGGGGGACGACCTTTCTTTTCAAGACGCTTCTTTCCAATCAATGCGTTAACGACTGCAAATACTGTCCGCTGCGCGCCGGTTCTCCGGCCGCGCGTTGTTCCCTGGCGCCGGAAGAGGCGGCCAGTGTGTTTTTTTCGTATTATAAAGCGGGGAAGGTCAGCGGTCTCTTTTTGAGCAGCGCGGTCTGCGGCAGCCCGGACGCCAGCATGGAGAATATCAATCGGGTTGCTCTTTTATTGCGCAGGGAGCGTTTCAGGGGATACATACATCTGAAGATAATCCCCGGGGCTTCGGAGAACGCTATTAGGCAGAGTCTTTCTTTGGCCAGCGCGGTTTCTCTGAATATAGAGACGGCCGGGGAAGGGAATTTCAAGTATTTCGGCAAAGGCAAGGATTATGTTAAGGATATAATCAGACCGCTGGAATTCATCAGTCGTTTTAGGCGCAGCTGCTCCGGCGGGTGCAGGATTAAACAGACCACGCAATTCGTGGTGGGCGTCTCCCGGGAGACGGACGGAGAGATTATCGGTTGTTCTTCCCGGCTATACCACAGCCTGGGGATGTCGAGGGTCTATTTCAGCGCTTACCAGAGGGGAGAAGGTGATCCTTCTTTGCCTGGGGAGAACTCCTCATACAGCAGCGCGGAAATGCTGACGCGCGAGCACCGGCTTTACCAGGCTGACTGGCTGATGCGTAAATACGGGTTTCGCGCCGACGAGATACCGCTGGACCCCGGGGGTAATCTTTCTCTGGATGCCGATCCTAAAGCAGTGTGGGCGAGCAGACATCCGGAATTCTTCCCGGTGGAGGTGAACAGCGCCTCTGCGTCGCGGTTGCTGCGTGTGCCCGGACTGGGGCTGACGGCGGTGGAAAGGATAATGCAGTTGAGGCGGGAAGGCGTAAGGCTGCGGTCTCTTGCGACCGCGGTTAAACGCGGAAAAATACTGGAGCAAGCGGAGAAATATGTTGTTTTTTAATCAAACCGCAGAAATCCCCGGGTTCAAAGAGGGTATGCTAAGATTATTCCGTTGTTTTCTTATTCTGCAAATCGTTTTTTCTCCGGCGTCTTCCTCCGCGTCTGATCTGCCGCGCCGCGGCCTTTTCGTTTCGGTAATCCAGGATCCGCCTGTGCTCTCAAGCCGGGCGGATATGGAAAGGCTGCTGGACTTTGCGGTGAAAGCGCGCATAAACATTCTTTTCGTGCAGGTTTATCGGGCAGGCCTGGCGTGGTTTCCTTCCCGCTGTGCCGATGCGTCTCCTTATTATGAATGTCTGGATAAAACCGGAGTCGATCCGCTCGCGTTCCTCATAGAAGAGGCGCACAAAAGAGGGATAGAGGTGCACGCATGGATGAATATGCTCAGCCTTAGCCGTAACGAAAATGCGTTTCTTCTTCGTAAATACGGAACTGGCGTGCTGACCAGGAACACTCTGCCCAAGAAGGGCCTGCGCGACTACCGGATAGACGGCCAGTATTTTCTGGAACCGGGCGACCCTCGGGTGCGCGAAGAACTTTGCGATATCGTGGAAGAAGCGGCGTGTTATTATCCGGCACTGGACGGCATACAACTTGATTACATACGTTATCCCGATTCCATGCCTTTCTACGGGCATACGCCGGACAACGAGGCGCGCTTCAAGAAAGAAACCGGGATAGAGAGGATAACGGAAGATAACAGGCAGTGGCGCGGCTGGAAACGCGCCCAGGTAACAGACCTGCTGGATCTCCTCGTCAAGAGGATTCGTTCAGTCCGGCCTGGGATCAAGGTCTCAGCCACCGGCTGTGTACCTTACTGCCGCGCCTACGAAGAGGCGTTTCAGGATTGGCCTTCCTGGTTATCCCGCGGGACGGTGGATTTCGTGACCCTGATGGATTATTCTCCTTATCCGCGGGAATTCAGGAAGTGCATTCTTGAACTGCAGGATAAATTCTCTTCCTGGGATAAGGTCACTATCGGTATAGGCGCTTATAAGCTGGTCGGTCTGCCGTTGACTTTTAGCGAAGAACTGGATTATTGCCGCCGGGAGAGAGGATTGTCGTATGCTGTTTTTCATTACGGCAGCCTGCTGGAAGACCCGGCGATTGCCGGGTCGCTGGCCGCAGAGCATTAAGCGGAAATACCATTTGACAAGTCTTCCGGGAACGGTATAATAACAATGTGGATATTCATGGTGGAGTTTGAATCCGGCAGGTCTCAACCATAGCGCCTGCCGGATTTTATTTTTTTACAGGGCGCGTAATCAAAAAGAAAGGGGGCAGCCGGCCTCTGCAAAGAGTTCGCGGTACAAATGATAACATTGTGAGAAACGCAGCAGCTTTAATAAGGAGTATACATGCATACAGGAAAAGTGAAGAAATTGGTGGCGGATAGAGGATTTGGTTTTATAAGCGACACCGACGGAAGAGAAGTGTTTTTTCATCAGTCCAGCCTGATAGACGCCAGATTCGATTCTCTAAGCGAGGGCCAGGACGTGGAGTTTGAAGTGGAGAAGTCTCCAAAAGGGCCCAGGGCTGTAAACGTTAAGATAGCGGCTAAACAGGAATAACGGCGGCGGTTTAACAAGGGGGGCGCGTCAAACCAGCGTGTATACGGCCGCCAGGGAAGGATCAATATCTTTATCCCTCCCGGCGTGACAAGATTAGCGAATAAGGAGCCGTAAAGGGGCAGTTCACTAACCTTTACGGCTTTTTGTCATTATGGACAGAGATTTCTCAAATTTCATGCTCGGCAATCTAAACGTAGAGATACCCATTATCCAGGGCGGGATGGGGGTGCGGGTTTCTTCTTTTGGATTGGCCTCCGCGGTTTCTAATGAGGGCGGATTGGGCGTTATCGCGGCCGTCGGCCTCGGCGAAGACGAGACCGGCGCCGGATGCGATTACAAGACCCGTTCCCGCAATTCCCTGATAGACAACATCAGAAAAACCCGCTCATTGACCGGGAACCCTTTCGGCGTGAACATAATGTGCGCTCTCAGCAATTATGATGATCTGGTCGACGCTTCCCAATCGGAAGAGGTGGATGTTATAATTTCCGGGGCCGGACTGCCGTTGAAACTGCCTGCTTTGATAAAGAACGGCAGGACCAAACTTGTGCCTATCGTGTCTTCGGCGAGGGCCGCGCATTTGATTTGCAGCGTGTGGCAGCGGAGGTATAACCGGATTCCGGACGCTTTGATCGTGGAAGGTCCGCTGGCCGGAGGTCATCTCGGATTCAGCAATGAGGAGTTGGCGGACGGGGACAATGTCCACCTAGACGGCATACTCAGCGAAGTGATCTCTATCTCTTCCGGCTTCTCCGGGTCCGAAAAGCAGATACCGGTGATAGCAGCCGGCGGTATCTTTGACGGAGAGGATATTTCCAGGGTCATACGCCTGGGCGCCGGAGCAGTGCAGATGGCCACCAGATTCGTGTGCACCCATGAGTGCGATGCGGATTACGGGTATAAAGCGGCGTATTTATCGGCAGGGAGGGAAGATATCACGGTCATTCGAAGTCCTGTCGGCCTGCCAGGCAGGGTTATACGCAATCAATTCGTGGAGAGAATAAACAGGGGAGAACGTGTCGATTTCGGCTGCGCTTATAAATGTCTTTCTACTTGTGACCCGGAAAAAGCCAATTATTGTATCGCCAAGGCGTTGATTAACGCCTCCAAAGGCAGGATGGATAACGGATTCGCGATGTGCGGGAGCAACGCTTACCGCATAAATAAGATCGTATCCGTCAAGGAATTGTTCCGTGAATTAGTGGAAGGGGCGCGTAAATGTTTAAGAAAGTAAAAAGCTATCCCAAAGGCCGGAAATGCCGTTTCCCTGCCTGCGGCAAGATCCTGAGTATATATAATCAGGGAGAATATTGCCACGTGCACCAGGGATACGTCGACAACGCCGCCTTTAAAAAAACCGGGAAGATCCGTTCCGGCCGCAAATAGACGATTTACGATACCTCACAAGAAGGAAGCCGGATCGTGAGCCTTCCGCTCCGGCATTCTTGTCCAATATCACGTTATCTCTGACGTCGATTCGGTTACCAAACCTTCCTGAGTTTTAATTGTATATATAAGGCTTATGGACGGATGTGCCGCGCGCTGTCCGGTAAAAGAGTGCGGTTTCCCAAAGCGAATACTAAGTGGCTTAATCTCACCCGCGGCATAAAGGGCGTGTTTCTCTATCCGCGGATGCATAAGTTCTCGTCTGAAAGACAGTCGGGAGAAATGCTTTTATATGTTGACCGCTTCGCGGCCGGCTGAGCGGCGGGGCGGTAACGGTAGAGCGATGATATTGGTCATTAAGCACATAGATGTAGAAGGTCCCGGGACCCTCGGCGATTTTTTTGCCGCAGGCGGCATGGATGTTCTCCAGGCGGATGTCTATTCCGGCGCGCCTCTTCCGCGCGGCCTTCGTGGTATCGACGCCGTCGTCTCTCTGGGTGGCCCGATGAACGTTTATGAAGATAAGAAATACCCTTTTCTCCTGGAAGAAGAGAGGATACTAAAACAAGCGGTGGAGAATGGGTTGTCTGTGCTGGGGATATGCATGGGGGCGTAGTTGCTCGCTAAGTCCTGCGGCGCGGAAGTCTCGAAGTCGCCGATAAGAGAGATCGGCTGGCGCAGGGTAACGCTTACCGCTGAGGGTAGGCGCGACCGTTTGTTTTCCGGCATTCCGGAGCGTCCGGAGGTTTTTGAATGGCATGAGGATACCTTCGGGATTCCCGAAGGCGGGGCCCTGCTGGCTCGGGGGGAGGACTGCAGGAACCGGGCATTTAGAGTGGGACGTAACGCCTACGGCCTGCAGTTTCACGTCGAGGTAACTCCAGTTATGATACACGGCTGGATCGGGCGTTATGCCGGCGCCGGATGCCCGGATACGGCGGAAATAACCGGGAGGCAGTGCGGCAAGGACAGCGGTTTCTACCGGATGGCGCAAAAGATATACGCCAATTTCGCGAATATCATCAAGGATTAACATCTTGTCTTTCCCCGTGAGATATGTAAAATAATAAAATAAAGGGGATTATTCTTGATTCGATAAGAGCCCGGTACAATCCCGGTTCTTATTATCTGCTTTTTTCGTCCTTACTCCTTTATTTTTATTTAAGGCCATGACATAGCCTGTCCGCAGGCACCCAGGCCGGTTATTCGTTCCACCCAAGACCGGAAGAGGTGTCTGTGCTCGTCAATCTGCAATTCGAACGCCGCCCGTTTTTATTCGATTCTCCTGTTTCTCTTATCACCGCATATACTCCGGAAGGACTGCGTGGTTGTTTTCGCGGTATGGAGGAAGCGACGCGCGCCGGATATCATCTCGCCGGGTTTCTCTCTTACGAGGCGGGGTATTGTCTCGAGGAAGGCTTCTCTTATCCCGGTAAAAGCGATTTCCCGCTTATTCTGATGGGTGTTTACCGTCCGCCGCGCCGTATGATTTATCGGGAACACGGCCGTTCCGATTTCTCGGTCAAACACCGAAGAATGGATACAGAAAAAGAAAAATATTCGGCCAATATTTCTTTAATTAGGGATTTCATTTCCGCGGGAGAGATATATCAGCTTACTTACTGTAATAAGCTTTTTTTTGACTTCTCCGGCAGCGCGTCCGCCCTCTACGCCCTACTTTTGAAAAAACAGCCCGTGCCTTACCCTGCGTATCTCCGCTGGCAGGACACGCACATCTGTTCGCTCTCCCCGGAGTTGTTCTTCAGAAAAAGCAGCGGTTTCATTCTTGCCAAGCCGATGAAAGGAACATGGCGCAGAGGCAGGGGGCTGTTGGCTGACCTGCGTGAATACCGCAGGTTCCGCGTCGATCACAAGAACAGGGCGGAGAACGTGATGATCGCCGACCTGCTACGCAACGATCTGGGCAGGATAGGAAGCCGCGTCAGGACGCCGGGATTGTTCGAGATCGGAGCCTATTCCACTCTTTTCCAGATGACTTCTACCGTGACCGCCGTGATACCGGAGGATATCCCTTTTTATGAGATATTCCGCGCGCTTTTTCCCTCCGGTTCTGTGACCGGCGCCCCGAAACTGCGCGCCATGCGGATCATCCGTGATATCGAGAACGGGCCGCGCAATATCTACACAGGCGCCATAGGCTGTATCACTCCCGGAAGGGAGATGTTTTTCAACGTCCCCATCCGCACCCTGCTTATACGCGGCGGACACGGGGAGATGGGCATAGGCGGGGGGATAGTTTGGGATTCCACCTCCGAGGGGGAGTGGGAGGAAAGCATGCTGAAGGCTGAGTTTTTTACCGCCGGAGCGGCAGACTTTGAAAAATAACGGTTAGATTTTCGTTTTACCCTTCGTCTATTAATATGGGAGAACGCCTAAGTGATCCGATTCCGGAAAGACAGAGGAGGGGGATATGGAAAAAAAGAGAGTTGCTCTGAACGACCTGGAGCGCGTGCAGCGTCCGCGGGAGAAGCTCGCGCGTTACGGGCAGGGACGCCTGTCCGACACTGAACTGCTGGCGGTGCTCCTGCGCACCGGCAGTAGAAAGGAGAACGTGCTGGAATTGGCGGGGCGGTTGTTGAAAAGCGGAGGCCTGTCGGGGATAGCGCAATTTAACCTTGAGCAACTGCGGAAGATACCCGGCGTCGGACAGGTCAAAGCCGGGGGCATACTCGCGGCCCTGGAAATCGGCAGACGCGTTTTCGGCGGACAAAAGACGGAATTGAAACAGATGCTTTCTCCCGAGGACGTCTTCGAGAGCCTGAAAGACATAAGGGAGAGCAGGAAAGAGCATTTTGTCGTTTTCTACCTTGATTCCCGCAACCAGCAGATACGCCGGGAAGTTGTATCTATGGGGACCATCAATTCAAGCCTGGTGCATCCGCGGGAGGTCTTCGAAGGGGCTGTGAAATATCTGGCGACCAACGTAATCGTGGCGCATAATCATCCTTCCGGGGAACTGAGGGCTTCGGAAAAAGACATCGCCGTTACCAGACGCCTGCGTGATTCCGGCATCCTGCTGGGCATAGAACTGTTGGACCATATTATCGTCAGCAAAGGGGGATACCTGAGTTTGAGAGAGGCCAATGCCTGCGAGTTCACGGAATGATAAGAGGGGGATTAGCATTTTTTTATCTTTCCTTTCTTCTTTCTGTATTTCTTGTTTCTTTTTCTGTTCCGCAGTATAATAATCCTCATTCGGAGGGAATATGAAAATATTAAAGGTAGTTTTGCTGTCTTTGCTCGGTCTTACGCTGGCGTTGCTCGCGGCAGTCTTCGTATTTATTAAAACGTTCGACGGCAGTCGCTATAAACCGCAAATTATCGGCGCGATCAAAAGCGTCATCGACCGCGACGTGGATTTCGCCAGGGCCGGATTGGACATTTCCTGGGGCCTGGATATCAGTTTCAAGATCAGCGACCTGGCGGTGTCGGAAAACAGGACTTTCGGAGGAGGAGATTTTCTGCATATCAAGGATATCTCCGTTTCTCTGGACATCCCGGCGTTTATTTTCAAGAAACAGTTGCTGGTTTCCGCGGTCAACATTATGGGGCCGCGGTTGACCATCATCCGGAATAAGGATGGGGCGGTCAACGCTGCCACTCTGGTAAAGCAACCGCCGCAGAACGCGGGAACGGATACCGGGGCAGATACTCCGGCGGTGGGAGCGGCACTGCCGCTTCCTTTATCGGTTTCGGCGTTGAATATATACGACGGCACCATAGTTTACCTGGACAAGTCGTTCCAGCCGCCGTTGTCCGTGAGCGTGGATGGACTGGAATTTAAAGCCTCGGGGGTATCCTTGGGCGGGCCTTTTCCTTTTACGGTAAAGGCGGGCGTTTTGAGCAGCAGGAAAAATTTACGCCTGCAAGGTAAAGCTGCTTTCGACCCGTCCAGGGGGGAAGTTTGTATTTCGGATACGGAAGGCAGAACCGATCTCTCCGAACTGGATATGCAAAGGGTAGCCGCGCTTTTGCCCGCGGATCTGCGGGCATTCCTGCCTGCCGGCCTAAAAGGTAAAGCCGATATAACTCTCTCCAGGATGACGGCCGGGGCGAAAGGTTTGAGCGCCCTGCAGATGGAACTCGGTTTAAACGATGGGGAAGCCGGGATCAAAGACCTTGTTCTTCCTCTTGAGAATATCTCCGCTTCGGTCAGCGTCACCGAATCCGATATTAAACTTAAAAGCTTTTCCACGGCCGCGGGAGGCGGCAGGATTACCGCTTCCGGAGGGCTCAACGATTACGCTGCCGGCCGGGTTTTTAATGTGAATGCCTCCATATCAGGAGTAAAATTGCAAAAATTCCTGGCGCAGGACAAGATGCCTCTGAAGACGGAGGGCGACGTAACGGGCAAGATAATTCTCGACGGCAAAGGATTCTCCCCGGATGAAACGTTGTCCGGGCTCTCCGGAGAAGCAGACATCGTAGTGCAGCAGCCGGCGCTGAAGGATATAAACATCCTGCGCGCGGCGCTGGACAAGATCACGGTATTGCCTTTTCTGACTGATAGGGTGGTCGCCGCCATGCCGGACAAGTATCGCGAGCGGTTTAACAGCAAGGACACGATGTTGAAGAAAATAGAACTACCGGTGAAGATCTCCGACGGCAAGGCCACGGCGGAAAATACCCTGGTAGCCGGGGAGGATTTCATTCTCGCCGGCAAGACCGAAGCCGGGATGGACGGTTCTTTCTCCCTGGAAGGGCAGCTGGAGATTTCCGAAGAGCTCTCGGCGCTGATGACCAAGGCGGTAAAAGAACTGGAATACTTTTTTAACAAGGATAAACAGATCATTATTCCTTTGAAGCTATCCGGAAAAGCCGGTTCAGCGAAAGTGGAGATTGACTCCGGCTATATAGCCGACAGGCTCCTGTCCGGAGGAATCGGCACCCAGTTGATTGGCGCCGTAGGTAAAACCCTGGATAGAGACGATGTCTCTTCCGGCGCAGACGGGGAAAAGAGCGGTTCTGTGACGGACCTGGTGAATAGCGTGATAGACAGCCTGTTGCATAAAAAATAACGCGCGATAAGACTGGAACAGGTGTTCCGCGCGTTGGTCGACAGGCCTAACCGCCGGTATGTGTCAGAAAAGGGGTTATACTTCCGGATTAAGCCGTCAGGAACGGGATCAAAAAGCGGTTTTGAATATGTAGTGTATTTGGTTGTCGTCGAATTTCGGTTTGCCTTTTATTTTGTAAACGTGCACGCTGGCCTTTTCGCTGATCCATTCTTCGGCTTCCTTGGCTTTGAAATAAGGCATGAATACGTCTAACCCGAGGAACTCTTCCCATTCTTTGCGGCTGCGCGACTTTTCTTCCTTTTCGTGCTGTTTTTTGTTTCTCACGGAAGTGTAGCTTTTGCCGTTAAGATACGCCAGGAAGACGCGTTCTTTCTTTTCTCTGGAGTAGACTACGGTCGTCCTGAAACTTACCGTCAGTTCCGGTCTCACGAGCAGTTCGGCGTTTGTATGTTGTCCGGAAGCGGTGAGGCTGGTATATCCGCCTATGATAGGCTGGGCGTACGCGTTCACTCCCGCCGTAATTGCCAGGAGAAAGACAGCCGCTGCGGCTGGGCAGAGCTTATACTTCAGCCGAGCTAAAACCGCGGCCTTAAATTCGTATTTCTTATCGGTGCAGAACATTTCCCCTCTTTCCGTCACTATGATTCGCGTTTTTTTTCTACCTATATAAAATATAACACAAACACGGCCTTTTTACCCGTAGACAGGCGAAATCGTCCTCGAAAGATTCCGGTCGCAACCTTCTGTCGGACAGGGTGTTGTGATCTCATTTATCTGCCGAGGCCGGCGCATGCGTGTTGCGTAAATAATTATTTCCGTGAAGTCGGCAGGAGGTATAATAGAAACAGGCCCGGGGTATGGTTATCAATTTTAGAAAGAAGATGACGCAGTATCATTTTTTATCTTTGTTTTCTTTCTGGGCCTAAAATCCGACACCAGCAACTTGTTTCACCGGTTATGCTTGCCGCTGCGTTGGCAAAGAAATACGTTTTCCCTGGCCGTGATTTTAATGCATTCAGGCGCAAATCTGATCAACGATTACTACGATTTCCGCAAGGGAGTGGATAAGCCTGAGGCGTACGGCTCAGGCTGCGCTTTGACGCAGGGGCAGCTTTCCCCGCGTCGGGCGCGCATGTGCTCTTATCTCTGTTTTCTGGCGGCCTTTATCCCGGGTGTGTTTCTTGCCGCGCTGCGTGGTCCAGTTTTCATGTCCTTTGGGTTTGCCGGATTCCTGGGAGGTTACGGCTATACCGGCAGGCCATTCGGTTTCAAATATCTCGCGCTCGGCGAGGTTCTGGTTTTTCTTCTTTTGTGACCGCTGTTGGTTGTAAGCGGTTACTTCGCTTTTTCGGGCAGACTGTCGCTTTCTGTCGTTTATGTATCACTGCCGGCGGGATTGCTGGCCGCCGCTATTCTGCATTCCAACAATCTGCGCGATATGCGTCTGGACAGGGTAGCCGGGATCAACACTATGGCGCTTTGGCTCGGCCTACGGGGAGCGAAAAACGGAATATTACCTCCTGTTTGTTTCTTTGTACCTCTGCATACCGGTAATGTGTTTCCTGGGTGTCGTTCCGCCTGCGGCGTTCTTGACCTGGTTGATCCTGCCTGCCACGGTCTCCTGCGCGTTGTCGGTGCGGAATGCCGAAGCCGGGCTGTCCCCCGGTATCGCGAACATAGACGTGCGTACGGCCGGTCTGCATTTAGCGTTCGGGCTTATTTATGCGGTTTCTTTCCTGGCGCCGTTGTTGTCCCGCCGTTTATGAGCGAATTCCATACTTATTGCGTTAGTTCTTTTCATAACATATAATAGGCTAATCAAACCGTAGAATCCCCAGGACGGGCAGGTTTTCGCGGCGGCAAGGAGAAGCGATGGCGGGAGAGAGGATATTGATAGTAGAGGATGACAAGAATATTTCCAGATTGCTGCGTTATAATCTGGAGAAAGAAGGCTATGTGTGTTCGCTGGCGTCGAATGCCGGAGAAGCGCTGGAAACGCTTTCTAGAGATAAGACGTCGTTGATCATCCTGGATATAATGCTGCCGGGCGGGGTAGACGGTTTTGAATTATGCCGCAGAATTAAAAGAGAGCAGTCGTTGAAGGAGATACCTGTTATTATGCTCACTGCCCGGGGAGAGGAAGTGGACAGGGTGGTCGGATTGGAGCTTGGCGCCGACGACTATGTGGTCAAGCCTTTCAGCCCTCGGGAACTTACCCTGCGCGTTAAAGCCGTCTTGCGCAGACAAAACGCGCCTGAACAAGGCAGGGATATCTTCTCCTGCGGGGGGCTGTATGTGAACCTCCCTGAGCATAAAGCGGAGGTGAACGGGAAAAACGTGGAGCTTACGCTTATGGAGTTCAAACTCCTGGCGGTCCTGGTAGCCAGGAAAGGCCGCGTGCAGACGCGCGACAAACTTCTTTCCGAGGTCTGGGATATGCACGCCGACGTGTACACGCGCACCGTGGACACCCATATAAAAAGGCTCAGGGAAAAACTCGGCCTCGCCGGCAGGATGATCGAAACCGTCAGGGGCGTCGGTTACCGTTTTAACTCCGCATATGAAGATTAGGCTGCATTGGAAGCTTACCGCTTTTTTTTCCTGCGTTTTTATTTTCACATTCCTTGCAGGATACCTTTATCTTTCCGGGCAGGTGAAGGCCTTCCTGCGGGAGAATTTCTACTCGGACATTAAAAGCCAACTATTCATAAATAAAGCCGTCCTGGAAAGCCGTTTCTCCGGTAAAGTGCCGGTTGATTTGCAGGATACGGCCGGGGTTATCGGTAAGGCGCTGTCCCTGCGGGTGTCGATTATCGGTACGGACGGACGCCTGTTGGGCGATTCCGGATTGACGCCGGAGCTGCTGCTGGCGGCGGACAACCACGCCGGCAGGCCGGAAGTCGCCGAGGCGTTTAGGAACGGCTTCGGGATGAGCAGGCGGTTCAGTCATACCCTGCGGCAGCAGATGCTCTATATGGCAGTGCCTTTCGGCAAGGGTGAGGTTAGCGGGGTACTGCGGTTCTCGGTGCCGGAGCGCCAAGTAGCATCTTTAGGAAGGCGCGGAGTGAATGTTGCCGGGGCGGGGCTGATTTTGATACTTTTTTCCAGCCTGTTTATCACTTTCGTCACGTCCTTTTATGTCTCCAGGCCGCTTGTCTCCATCTCCAGGACAGCCGAACTTATGGCAAAGGGAGACCTTTCCCGCAAGGCCCTGGTGAATTCCGGTGACGAGATAGGAGATCTCGCGGCGTCACTTAATTCATTGGCCGAGGAGATAAAAGGAAGGATAGACGGCATCAGTTCCGAGAAAGCCAAGCTGGACGCCGTTCTTGCCAGTATGTTCGAGGGGCTGGTAGTTATCGATGAACAGGAAAAGGTCGTCTTGATGAACCCCTCTCTGCGCGGGCTATTTTCCGTAAAAGAAGATCCGCAGGGCAGTAAACTGATCGAGGTGGTGCGTAATACCTCCGTTCAGGAGATGGCCGATAAGGTAATCTCGGAGAAAGAGCGTCTTGTCACCGGAGAGATCAGGATATTCGTTCCCGAAGAGAAGGTATTGCGCGTTAACGGCGTTCCTATAATTCGGAGGGGGAGGCTTGAAGGCGCCGTAATGGTTTTTCACGATATTACGGAGTTGAGGCGTCTGGAAAAGATTCGCCAGGATTTTGTCGCCAACGTCTCTCATGAATTGCGCACGCCTCTTTCCAGCATAAAGGGGTACGCCGAAACTTTGCTGGATGGGGCGGTCGACGATAAAGGGCACGCGCGGGAGTTTATCGGTATCATCCATCAGGAAAGCGACAGGCTGGCAAATCTGATCAACGACCTTCTCGATCTCGCCAGAATAGAGTCCGGGAATATGGAACTGTCCAAAGCGCCTTTTGATGTTTTGGCCGTCGCGAAACGGGTAGTAGAAAGCATGGGCGTCCAGGCGCGGGCTAAGTCCATAAAGCTGGGGATAACCGCTACCTCCGGCGTCTTACCCTTAGCCGCCGGGGATGAGTTTGGATTCCGCCAGGTCTTGACCAATCTGCTTGATAACGCCTTGAAATACACTTCTGAAGGAGGCGACGTGACGATCTCCATAGAAGCGGCCGGAGGTTTTCTACAGGTCAACGTCGCGGATACCGGTATAGGTATTTCTCCGTCGGACATCCCTCGTATCTTTGAACGCTTTTACCGGGTGGACAAGGCCCGTTCGCGGGAAGCCGGCGGAACAGGCCTGGGATTGTCCATAGTAAAGCACATCGTGCAGGCCCACGGCGGCCGCGTATGGGTGGAATCCGAGCTCGGCTCCGGCTCCGTCTTCAGTTTTACCATCCCTTTAGCATAACCCCCGTTTTTTTCCTTCCGGACACGATACTTAATCAAGCCGGGTTACCTGTCGGAATAGCACTCTGTCTTCAAGGAGAGGCAGGTGTTCACTCGTGTGAAAATGCGGCGCAGACTTGCCCTTAGTTTATCTAAGGGGTACCCCGGGCGCTTGTCCTGAGCAGTTCAACAGGCTCACTGTCAATGCATTGTCGAAGGATCCGCCCGGGGAGCTTCATTTATCAGCAACAGAAACGCTAACCAACAGGTTCAATAATTCCCGCCTTCAAACCCTGGAAACGTAATTTCACCATAATTTCACATGTTCTTACCTGTTCCGTCACATAGCGGTAATATATTCTGATTAGGGGCGGCGTGATTCTTTTAAAGCGTCCGCCGGAGCAGAATACAAACCGGGAGGTTTCATGGGCATTGTCAGGAGCGAGAGAGGCAACTGTTCCGTGGCCAGGAAGAGAATAATGGTCGTGGAGGATGAACAGGAGATAAGAAGGCTTATGTCTTTTCATATAGCCATAAGCGGTTACGATGCGGTTCCGGTAAGCGATGGCGCTGAAGCAGTGAAAAGCATCAGGGAAAGACTTCCCGATCTCATAGTCCTTGATATACTCATGCCGCGCATGAACGGTTGGGAACTGCTGGCCTGTCTGCGTAGGGAATTTCGAGGTAGCGATATCCCGGTGATCGTGGTAAGCGCGCTCGGTGAGGTGGACGACAAATTGCGCGCGTTTGCTTCCGGCGCAGAGGATTACATGACCAAGCCTTTCAGCCCGAGGGAATTGGTAGCCCGGATACAAAGGATACTTGAACGGCGCGGGGACGCCGGAATCGGGGTTTGAAAGCGGCTATCTAAGGGTTGGAACAATGCGCAGACATCCCCGGATCCGGAAATATTAGGCTTATGAGCAATTCGTTTCGTGAATATGGTTTTTTTCGCCGCGCGGTAACGTTTTTTACTTTCTTGTCCTGCATTTTCGCTTTCTGTCTTCCTTTTTCATTCAGCGCTCCGTCTATCCCTCTAAATCCCGCCGTTTCAGAACGACCGGTTTTTGTTTTTCGGTCACTGACTGTAGAAAACGGCAATAAGTTTTTGCGTCTGCCGGTTTTCTCCGCGTCATCCGGACCAACAAGCAGGGAATCCTGTCTTGAAGAGGAAGCCGGGCGTTTGACACAGTATTTTCTCACAGGTCTTAACGCGCCGTCCGGGGATCTTTGGGTAAATCTTTCGCCGCGTGATCCGGGCAGAATCGTCGGCCCGGCGTTGAAAGGCACGGAAGCCGGCAAGGTCATGCTCGATGCCGACATACAGCTCAAAAAGGACTTTGCCGCCCTTATATCTCCTTATACGAACAGGGGAAGTAATTTTTGGGTGCGAGTGAGGATGAAGAGCGGCGAGCTGTTCGGCGCCGGTGGAATGCAAATCCCTCTGGAGATAAGGCTCTGGATAGAGCCGTCGGAAGTCGTGATAAAAGAAAGCAATGAGAGCGCTTTCATAGAGAGGGCCGTGCTGAAAGTTTCTTTTGAACCGGTTTTCGGGCCCGGGGCGGACAGCCGCCTTATCCTTTTCGGCAACTACGCCTGCGGTCTGCTTTCGCCTTCAGTTTCGGAAGAGTTGACCGCGGCGGTCAATTCCGCCCCGCGTTATTGTCGGCTGAGGCAGGTTTTCAATTCCCTGGTGTTGGCACAATGGTTAAAACAGAGATCCGCCTCCCGAGAGGCGTATAACGAACTTGCCGCACGCGGCGTGCTCTGTGGTTTAGTCTCCGGCGCGCGCTGGTCGGCGCAGGACTACTTCAGGCAGTACAAAAAACTGGCGCAGAAGCACTCCGTAGATTTTTCTTCCATTAGTTTTTTGTCGACGGGCGAGATAAGTGTTATCTCCGGCTTCAGCGGGGGAGTTTCTTTCGCTCTACCGGCGTTTCCGCCTCCTGGAACGGTAGCCCTGCCGTTCCATGCCGGAGCGGTTACCGTCAAACCGGCCTCAGGGAATGAGACCGATAAATTGTGCAGGTCCGTGGTCGAGGCAAGCATAAAAACAGGGGCTTCCGGAGGCGTGCCGGAATTGGGGATAACCGTTCATCCTCTGCCGGACAGGACTCCCGCTGACACGGATAAGCTGTTCGTTTATGTTCATCCCGCCGCATCGGACGGCGGAGAAAGCGGAGCAGGAACCGATTCCCAGTCCGTCGATAATAACGTTGAGCGTTCAGGGATCAGCCGGCAGGAATATTTTGATAGATTGCTGCGTTCCTGGGCCGGGATACTGGATTCAAACGAGAGGAAGGAGTTCCATGCGTCAATACGCAACGATATTCTCAATATTTCCAGTCAATGCGTAACAATCATGCCTTTTATCCCTGAACGGGCAACCGGTAAGGCAGAGTCTCTGGCTTCTGATATACGGCTGATCGTTGACTTGCTCCGCGAGACCGTTCGCAGGATCGATTATAACGTTGTCCCTGCGGATGAAGAAGAAAGAAAATCGGTTGCCGCGGAACGGGAGGAATTGCTGGCGGCCATCGAGTATTTCGCGGAATACGAATATGCCCTGAATTTCGTGGTGAATATCCCGAAGATCGAGCCGTATAGATTCAAACGGGGAGGGCGTTTCTGGCGTGCTTGTGAAACGGCGGTAAGGAGGGTCTTTCTCTTTGAGTACGGGCTAAGACGGTCGAGGCAGCTGCTGCTGGAGCAGACGGATAAAGTTATCAGCTTGGGGAACCGGCTGAACCGCGCCTATACCGGTAAAGAGAAATACGTTAGAGAAGAATGGAAGAAGTGGATCGCCGAGCAGGACATCCTGAACGGCGGAGTTAAACGCGCAGCGGGCGTGAAGAACAAAAGCAGCGTTCCGCTTGGTATCAACCGGACATGGAAGACCACCGGGACCACTACCCGTTTTGTGAGTTTGATATCGGTGTGTTTGTTCCTGTTTGTATCCATGCTTGATTTCGGGCACATTCTTGCCGGCATTTCGTTATTCCTGCTCAAACTGGGCCTGGTCGGCATGTCTTTTTTTATTTCCTGGTACAGTATCGCCTGGGTCGGATTCAACGACGTTTGGTATAAGCAGCGCATATCGGAACTTGAGTCATTGAGGAACAACGAAGCCGTTTGCGATTTCAGAAGAGAGCGGATTAAATCCGAGATCACGCAGACTTTAAACAGTTTCAAGAGAGAGAAACGTGCCCCCAGCGTTGATTACATACTTGTTTTTTGCAAGCCGGGGATGAAAAAAAACGTCCGGCTGAACCCCGAACTGCTCAGAGATGATGTTCTTCTGGAAATAACGGAAGCCGATTCCGGAAGCGGCGGGGTTTACGCGCAGGCGTGCAGCGATCTTCTGTCCGGCAGGTACGATTCGTCATTTGAGAGAACGGCGAGGCTCAAAGGTAAAAGTGTTTCCGATATGCGCGGCATCGTGATTGTCCTTGAGCGCTTCTTTTCAGTTTCCGAGACGGACGGATATCTGGATAAAGCGGCATCCGGCGCCGTATTGCCGGCAGGCTGGGGCCCTTTGAATAATCTGGAGATGGCTTTGTTGAACGGTTATAAATCCACTCAGGAAATGGGTGCTTTGGGCAGGAGCGGGATGGTTTTTGTATTTGCCGATAACTTTCTAATCAGCCCCGCGACAATAAAGGGCGATATAACGTTGATAGGTTCATGGGACAGCTATCGGCATATAAAAGATTGGGGATTGGGGCTGCTTGTCGCCGATATCGGCAGCGGCGACAAGCTGGTTAAATTGTATGAAAAGGCGGATACTCCTCGTTTGCATAAGAAGCTTCGCAGGTCTTTTCTTTACACGGCGTTGGATTGGGAGAATGAGGACAAGACCCAGATGCTGGGGTTCACCGGTATGACGATCTTCAGCTTCAAAGATCCGGGGCAGTACAGGCGTTTCCTTGGACTGATGGCGGAGATAAATACGTTAATCAAGCCGCAGAAATCCCCGGTTTTCACAGATCGGGAAGCTTCATTATCTCCCGTGCCCGGGCGTTATTCATTCGTGCCTGAAATCATGGTGCCTTTGGTCATGACCGGTAACGGCGAGAATCCGTATACCTATCTGGATACTCGTTTCAGTAACGGGGAATTTTCCGGCGGTGATCACGGCCGGGAATACAAGGTAAGAAAAGAACTGATAAACAGAATTTTCGCGCAAAGGAACACTTTGCGCCCGGAGGTCAAGGTTTGCGCCGGCACCAATTCATTGTTCTTCAGACCGTGGAATGACTCCGGACAAGAAACGGCGGGTATCCCTGACAAGAAAGATGGTGATAGTGCCGATGAAGACAAGTTTCAGGATATCCTGCTTTACTTTGCCGATCTGCTGTCCGGCAAGAGGGGTCAGCATCTTGATAAAAAGGCGCGCAATGAAATATTGAATATCGTGCACCGCTGCGTAATCCGCAATCCTTTTACTACGGAATGCGCGGCGGACAATCCGGAGAGAACGGCCGCCGATATATACATCCTGGCGGAACTGTTGAAAAAAAGTATAAGCATACTGGGCGAACAAGCCGGGAGCGCCGGGACGCGGGAAGCGGAGGAACTCTTGTCGGACAGGGACCATCTATTGGCGGTATTCGAGTATTTTTCCCGATATGAATACGCGCTTAACTTTGTGGCCAACATCTCGAAAATAGAGCCGTATAAATTCAAGAGGGCGGATCCCTTATCCAGCCGGTTGAGCTGGTTGGTGAGGCGTCTTTTTTCTTTCGAAACAGGTCTGCGAAAGTCGCGGGAGAGACTGTATAAGCAACTGGATGAGGTGATGGAATACGGCAATCTCGTGAACGGACTGTATTATGGCAGGGAAGAGGATATCAGACGAGAGTGGAAAGAGTGGGTGAACCGGTATTCATTATTGAAACGCGAAGACAGAGCGGCAGGACGGTTGAGCGGGCAGGTCCCCCCGCTCTCCGACAAGTGTATGACAAGATTCATGCATAGGCAGAAGGTTCAATTGGGTGTCAACCGTATCTGGGACAGCGATAGAGGAATGATGTCGAGATTGCTGAGCTTGATCTCCCTGACCTTATTTGCCGTATTGACTATCGCGCCGTTTATCGGCGCCGGCAGTTTGTCATTATTCTGGGGGGCGATGCAGTCTCCCGGCAGTTTTATCGCCGCCTCTTATGCAAACGGGGATATTACGGCTTTCGTTCTCACCTCGATCAGATTTTGTCTCGGCGTCATTCCCCTGATCTTTTCCTGGTATAACCTCAGTTTCGTAAGCGTAAGCGATCCTTGGTACGAGTCCAATATGAAGCTTATAGCGGATTTTAGGCACGCCGGGGCGGGGAAATACGCTTCGGAAAGCGGCTTATCTAAAGAATTCAACGCCCTTGTCCGGGCGTATGAGGCCGAGATATCGGCTCCTCTTCCGTCGGCAGACTTCTTGATAGTAGTCGGCAGCGGCTCGCCGGATAGTAAAAAATATTTCACGGGAAACGGAATGCCGATCCGGGATAAAGGTGTGTTTCTGAAATATCTCACCGGAAGCCGCGGCAGCGGGAATGCCTGGTTGTCCGCGGTCAGATACCTGGAATCGGATTTTATGAAGGAGAGCGGCCGGTCTCCACAGGGGCTTAAAGGAATAATAATCCTCGCTGATGACATCGAGACCCCCGTTCGCCTCCCGTTCTCTCTTCCGCAGAGAACCCTGAAGCGATCCGGGCGCCCTTTGAGCAATATAGATCTTGCTATTCTTAACGGTTACAAATTGACGCAGCAGATGGCGTCGGAAGGCAGGGGCGGCCTTGTGGTTACCTATGCGGATAGCCTGTTGATAAGTCCGATGCAGATAGACGGTGATATCACGGTGTCCGGCGTATGGACGGATTATGAACAGTTGCGCGAACAAAACCCCGGATTGCTTATTGCCGATGTGGGCAAAGGAAATCGTCTCAGGAAGATGTATGAAAAAGCCGATTTGCATAGAGTACGCGGCAAGATAGAAAAAGCGGCCGGTCCGGGCGCGATAAACTGGGCTGAAATGAAACGCAGGCAGCTGCTTGTTTTCGCAGGAACGGTCGTCATCAGTTTTAAGGACGATGTGCGTTATGCCGGTTTCCTCAAGATGATGGCTGAAGCGGCCGTCTTCTCCACGCCCCGGGGCAATAAAGAGGATAAATTGTCGTTCGTTTCCGATATCTTCATTCCTTTATTGATGTTGATGAACAATGAGAATCCTTACACGTACCTGGATGCGGTATCGCTCGGGCAGAACAGGGAATTTGTCATGAACGAAGAGGGATGCGTCTTGAGAAGAAGAATAATACGGTTGTTTGAAAAGCAGCGGGATATTCTGCCGGGTATGGCGAGGGTATGTGTTCATCCTCAGGGGACATATCTGAGGCTGGACCATAGCCCTTTTGCCGGCAAGAGACTCGCTTATTTAAATGCCCGCATGCGGCAAGAGACGTCCGGCGTGTCGGTTTCGCATTCGTCTCTGGAGAATCGAGCGCCGGATACCGCGCGGGAAAAGGGAGTTCGGACTGAGTGGAAGAATGACTGCAGGGATAAACCGGCATTCAGGCCGGCCGGGAACGCCGCCGGCCGGGCATTCGCGGTTTCCTCCGCGTTTCCGTTATCCGTTGATTTCTTATGGAATACGGACAGGCTGCAGACCGTCTTAAGGGATAGGTTGGACAAGGAGCTCCTGAGAGAATGGCGTTATCGGCGTGCTTGGGATGTATTGTCTGTGAAGTCCAAGGTATGCCGTAGGGATGTTTTGTCCGCAGGGGAAGTGTTGGGAGAAGAATTTGAGGTTTTTCCGCAGGCAGAAAACCGCCGGCGGGAAGATGTTTTCGGACGGGCAATAGGTTATGCCGTCATGGACGGATGGCGGGCCCCCCTGGACGGATGGCGGGCCCCCGATGCATTTTACAGCTCGGTCCAGCCGCCGCAAGAAGGGTTTCCCGGTCCTCTGCCGCTTGACAGCGGCGGTCCCTGGTCCTCAAGATATAAGTTCCAATATGGAGGGACTTATTCTGGGGCCGGAATGTTCACGAGACCCGGCGGCGGAGAAAGAGCTGTCCTTTCAGATAAGCCGGGGCAGGAGGCGTATTTGTTCGTTCCCGCGCCGCTTCTTAAGCCGGCGAACAGACTTAAGGAGAATGAAGAATGCGTTTATAACCTTTGGGCAAAACCTAAGAATGGAGGAGAAGGATTCATGCTTTTGGGAGGGCTTGGCGGACTTTCAGCTCTCTCGGAAGGGCTGATAGAAAAAGCCCTGCAGGCGCTCGCGAATGCCGGTAAGGATGCTTCCGGATTCAATTTCTTTCTTGTCAGCAGTTGTGATCTCTCCAACCGAATAGACGTGACCCCTCAGTTATACGCGTCCGCCGGAGACGGTTGTTTTTCGCGAGGCGATTACAAAGGCGCTTTAAAATATTACGATCTCTGCCTCGATCTCTACGGCAAAGCCGGCCTGTCCCCGTCTCTTTATGAAAGGATCGCGGCGGGAAAACAAAAGGCCGGTGAGATGCTGAAAACGGGGGCCTGAAGCGGAGAAAAGGCCGCAAAACCGGGGAAAAAGAGTTCACACGGATTTCACAAATGCTTAATTCAGTTGTAACGGAGTGGTTTTATACTCTGGATGAGAAGCGGAAAACCACTGCCGCGGATAAGTGCGGCGTATATCCATAGATCGAAGGTAAAAGAGGGATAAACCCAGCATAACCTGTAGCAAACGAGGAGGAGTAAATGAAAAAATGGTATTTATTGTTTACGGCGGCAGCGGTATTCGCAACAGCGCCGGTATCCAACGTCCGCGCCGGGGAGATCGACATCCTGCTGGATAAACTGGTTGATAAAGGAGTGCTTACCGCAGGGGAGGCGCGGCAGATAGCAGCCGAGACCAAGGAGGACGTTCGTAAAGAGGTCGCGGCCGGCAAGTCGGACATCCTGCCGAAATGGGTGCAGAACACGAAATTGAAGGGTGATTTCCGCCTGCGTTATCAAATGGACCATGCCAAGAGTTCTCATAATCAAACAAAGAACAGACAGCGCGGACGCATCAGGGCGCGCCTGGGGCTTGAATCGAAAGTGAATGAGAAACTGCTCGTGGCGGTTGGAATAGCCACCGGCTTGAACGAATACACGACGTCCAACAAAGACACCATCCGTTCCACAAACCAGACGCTCGGCGCTTCCTGGTCTAAGAAGCCGTTTAACCTGGATTACGCCTACGCTAAATACACCCCGATGCCCGGGTTCGCGGTGATCGGCGGTAAAATGCTGCTTAAGGATGCGATTTGGGAGCCGGGCGACCTGATGTGGGATACCGATATTACCCCGGAAGGCGTGGCTTTTGATTTCGCCAGAAATGTAAACAGCGATATGAGCGTTTTCCTGAAGAGCGGTTTCTTCCTGTTTGAAGAGATCAGCTCCAGCAACGACGACCCGTATTCCATACATATCCAGCCAGGTATGGACGTGAAGATCGCCGACGGTATCTCTCTGCGCGCTTCGGTGGCGGCAGACTATTTCCGGGTGCGCGATTTTACTTTAAAAGGCAGTTCGGTGAGCAACACCGGGTCGTATAAGAGCGGGGATAACAGCTACGCGGTCCCCATGGCAAACTACACCAATATAATGCCTGCCCTTGAATTGAAATTTAGCGATCCATTCAAGGCGTTCCATATCAACGTGCCGCAGTTGAGACTCTTCGGAGAATACATCAGGAACTTCGCAGACATCGATCCTTACACCGGTAAGAGCGGTTATATGCTCGGGTTCGGCCTCGGCGCCGACAAGGTCGCCAAATTCGGAGACTGGGTGTTGAAATATAACTACGCCAGGCTGGAAAAGAACGCCGTGCTTGATATCCTGCCGGATTCCGACCGTTACGAGGGGAAGACCAATATCCGCGCGCACGAGATCGCGCTCGATTTCGGACTGGGTGAGAATACCTGGCTTGGCCTCGACGTTTACAGAGCACAGTTGTTGACTGCTCCAAGAGCTCCTTCTACGGTAGTGCAGGTTGACTGGAATATGAAGTTCTAAGCCAGGGTTGAAGCGGGATGCCCGGTGAAACGGACAACGAAAATAATTAAGGAGGAAAAACAAATGAGAGCTAAAACGTTAATCTTATGCGCCGCCGCGGCGATCTTTCTGGCGGCAGCGGCACCCTGTTACGCCGGCAAGGTCGTGGTGGAAGGTTCCACCACGGTATTGCCGATAGCCCAGCGCGCCGCGGAAGTCTTTATGGACGATAACCCGCAGGTAGACATTTCGGTGCGGGGCGGAGGGTCAGGGGTCGGCATAGCTTCTTTGCTGGCCGGCACCTGCGATATCGCCGATTCGTCCCGTCCCATAAAGGAAAAGGAACTTGAAGACGCTGTGAGCCGCGGCAAAGACCCCAAGGCTAACGTAATCGCGATGGACGGAATAGCCGTGATAGTAAACCCTTCCAATCCCGTCAAGTCCATGACTAAGAAACAGTTAAAGGATATTTATACGGGAAAGATATCTTCGTGGTCTGCCTTGGGAGGCAGCGGTTCGATAGTGGCGGTTTCCCGGGACAGCTCTAGCGGGACCTTTGAAGCGTTCGGCGAGCTCGCTCTGGACAAGGAGAAGGTTAGGCCGGACGCGCTTATGGAAGCATCCAACCAAGCTGTCGCCTCGGTGGTGGCCAAGACACCGGGCGCGATAGGTTACGTCGGGATCGGCTACATAAACGATTCCGTGAAGGCGCTTGAGCTTAACGGCGTCTATCCTTCCAAAGAAACGGTTTTGCGCAACCGTTATGCGCTTTCCCGTCCATTATTTATGTATACGAACGGCAAGCCTGACGGTGATTGCAAATCCTTTCTTGATTTCATCATGAGCAAACAAGGACAGATTCTGGTGGAAAAAGAGGGTTACATCCCGCTGGGCGGATAGCCGGGCCACGGAAGGCGTATAAGTGTAAACCATGTACCCGGTCTATAGTGTAAAGTATGTTACCAGTTTGTACCATTATCGCCTCTTCCGTCATCCTCCCCATCAAGGTGAGGAAAGAAGCGAATACTTGGCCTTCCGATAGGCCAAGGTAAATCCCCGGCACTCTACAGGGTACCCCTTAGATAAACTAAGGGCAAGTCTGAGCCGCATTTTCACACGAGTGAACACCTGCCTCTCCTTGAAGGCAGAGTGCTATTCCGAGAGGTAACCCGGCTTGATTAAGTATCGTGTCCCCGGAAGAAAAAATCTACTATGAAAAGATTATTCTCCAAAGAAAGCGTTTACGCCTCTGTCTTCGGCATACTGGCCTTTGCCTGTTTGATCTTTCTGGCGGGAATAACCCTGGTACTTTTTAAAGAAGGACTGCCGTTGTTCGCCAAGGTAAGCCTGTGGGATTTCCTTTCCGGTACCGCGTGGTATCCCACGCACGAAGACCCCGAGTTCGGGATACTGTCGCTGTTGGCCGGCTCGTTATGGGTTACCGCGGGAGCGATGCTGGTTTGTCTTCCTTTGGGCATAGGCAGCGCCCTTTATATAAACGAGATCGCCGGCAATACCCAGAAGGCGGTGTTGAAACCGCTGGTGGAATTGCTGGCGGGTATCCCTTCCATAGTGTTCGGTTTTTTCGGGATGGTGGTGGTCGCGCCGTTCCTGCAGAGGCTGCTGCATATTCCTACAGGGCTTTGCGCCTTTACCGCCAGCCTCATCCTGGGTATCATGGCGGTCCCCACTGTCTGCAGTCTTTCCGAGGATGCCTTGAGCTATGTTCCTGCCAGTTACCGGGAGGCGTCCCTTGCGCTCGGCGCCACCCGCTGGGAGACTTTAATCAAGGTCGTTCTACCGGCTGCCGGTTCAGGTATATCCACGGCCGCCATACTCGGTGTCAGCAGGGTGATGGGCGAAACGATGACGGTCCTGATGGTCTCCGGAGGGGCGGCTATAATCCCGCATTCTTTTTTTCAGCCGGTAAGGCCGTTGACGTCCACTATCGCCGCGGAGATGGGGGAGGCCGCCGTGGGCAGCACGCATTACCAAGCGCTCTTCGCCATAGCCATGGTGCTTTTCACGCTTACTTTCATTTTTAATATCGCCGCCGAGATCTTAAGCCGCAGATACCGGTTAAAGCTGGGAATACAAAGATGAGAAGAAAGATTTGCGTTACAGGAGTCTTCCGGAAGCTTTTTGAGCGGACGTTCGCGCGGAGCGCCGGGAACGTTTCGGTATCGGCCGGATCCTATAGGAACAAGCAGGCCGCGCAGAAAGCCGGGTTTTTCCTGTTGTTCTGCTGTATCCTCGCGACGCTGCTGTTCCTCGGCAGTATCGTTTATTTCATTTTTGCGGGGGGAAGTAAAGTCGTCACTTGGGGTTTCCTCACCCAGTGGCCGCGCAACGCTATGACCGAAGGCGGGATATTCCCGGCTCTGTTGGGGACTTTTTATCTTACCCTTGGGGCGGTAACGGTCGCTTTACCGCTGGGGCTGGCGTGTGCCGTGTATCTATGCGAATATACGCCCGGCAGCCTGGCGCTTAACGCCATTCGCATCGGCATAAACAATCTTGCCGGAGTGCCGTCGGTCGTCTTCGGGCTTTTCGGCCTGGCGGTGTTTGTGAAATTCTTTGGTTTCGGGGTTTCGGTGCTTTCCGGGAGCCTGACTTTGGGAATACTTATTCTGCCGGGAATAATATCGGCTTCACAGGAGGCGCTTATGGCCGTGCCTAATTCCCTCAGGGAGGCTTCTTTCGCTTTGGGAGCTACCCGCTGGCAGACAATCAAGAAAATAGTCGTCCCACAGGCGTTGCCGGGTATATTGACCGGCGTGATCTTGAGCATCGGCAGGGCGGCGGGCGAGACCGCTCCCATACTTTTTACCGCCGCGGCTTTTTATACGCGGAGGTATCCGCAGTCTCCGTTTTCTGAAGTCATGGCGCTGCCTTATCATATTTACGCCCTGATGACTGAAGGGACGCATCCGCGCCAGCAAACGGTTATAGCCTACGGCAGCGCGCTGGTTTTGCTTATACTGGTGCTGCTGATTTCCGGGACCGCGGTTTTCATACGCCAGAGACATAGGAGTTACAATGGATAAAGAAATAAGGATGCGCGCGGAAGGAGTAAACTTTTTTTACGGCAGCCGTCCGGCGTTGAAGGACGTCAACCTGGAGATATACCGTAACCAGGTCACCGCGATAATAGGCCCGTCGGGATGTGGTAAGTCCACTTTTATCCGTCTGCTTAACCGGATGAACGATATGGTCCCCAAGAGCCGGCTTGAGGGCAGAATATTTCTGGACGGAGATGATATTCACGACCCCGAGACGGACGTGGTGGATATCAGACGCAGGGTGGGGATGGTTTTCCAGAAGCCGAACCCCTTTCCGAAAAGCATTTTTGAGAATATCAAATACGGCCTGGAGATAAACGGGATGCGCGACAAGTCGGTTATAGAAGACAAGGTGGTGGATTCTCTGAAGAAAGCCGCTTTGTGGGAGGAGGTCAAGGGCAGACTCTACGACAGCGCGCTCAGGCTTTCCGGCGGTCAGCAGCAGCGGCTTTGCATAGCCAGGTGCCTGGCGGTTGAGCCGGAAGTCATACTTTTCGACGAGCCTTGCGCCAGCCTGGACCCGATTTCCACTGCCCGGATCGAAGAACTGTTGATGGAGCTCAAACAGGAATATACGATAGTGATCGTAACTCACAATATGCAACAGGCGGCAAGGGTCTCCGGTAACACCGCTTTCTTCCTACTGGGGGAGATTGTGGAGTTCGGCAAGACCCAGGATATTTTCACAAAACCGCGGGACTCCAGGACAGAAGCGTATATCACGGGAAGATTCGGATAATCGGTTATCTTTTGCCCGGTCGCGATACTTTATTTCAGTTTCACCGATGCTTTAATCGGATACGGCTATTACGACCCCTGCTTCATCTTTCTTGACTGTCATCCCTCCTTCATCCTCCCCATCGAGGGGAGGAAAGATTGGAGGTATCCATTGGGGAGGAAAGATAGCTTGAATTCTGTTGGTTACCGTAACCGAATTAAGTATCGTGTCCCCGGAAGAAAGGATGCGTGGATATGTTAAGACATTTTGATTTGGAACTGGATGAGCTCAAGAGACAACTGTTGGGAATGGGAAGGCTGGTGGAGATGGCGATTTCCGCTTCGCTGGAGGCGCTGGAAACACTGAATGCCGTCGCCGCCAGCAATGTCGTCGCCGCTGACCGCGCCATAGACGAACTGGAGAACGCACTTGATGAACGTTGTTTCGATCTGCTGGCGCTCAAACAGCCCATGGCGGTTGACTTGCGTTTCATCGCCATGTCGATGAAAATATCCACCGATCTGGAAAGGATGGCTGATCTTGCCGTGGACATCGCCCAGAGAGTAATCGAGCTTGCCGGTAAACCGCTTCTGAAACCGCTGGTGGACATTCCCAAGCTTGCCGCGCTGTCCAAGCGCATGACCTCCGAGGCCCTTCTGGCGTTCGTGGAGAAAGACGCCGATGCCGCCGCGGGTATAATCATTATGGACAGGGAGGCGGACAGGTTGCGTAATCTAATCCAGAAGGAATTAATGGAAGATTTTATGGCCAAAGACACTTCGGTCGCCCCGCGCGCCATACCTTTGCTTTTGATCGCCCGCCACCTGGAGCGCATCTGCGACCACGCTACTAACATAGCCGAAGACGTGATTTATATGGTGCGTGCAGACATCGTCAAGCACCATCCGGAACGTCTGAATCCGGAATAAGCCACATCCTTGCCGCCGGCCGTTTTGCGGTGAACCGGGGTGAGCTTTCCTCCCGGCGTGCCGCATGCCCTTCAATATTCCGCATACATTCGGTTCCGTCAGTGCAACAAAGAAGCCCGGGGTAATCCTTAGACAAATTAATGACAAGTCCGGCTTGAAAGCCTGGAATTTCTGCGGTTTGATTAAAAGAGTTGACAGAATTCTGAAAAGCGGCATAATTAGTAATGGAAACCATTTTCAATAAGGAGGAGGTTATGCCGCGAGGTCATTGCAGGGGACAGTGGTGGTGGCGGGGAAGAGTCTATGGCTGCGGTTACCGGCTTACGGCCGGCAGAGAGGCTATCCTCGGCCTGCTTTCCACGTCCAAAGAACATATGAGTGCCGAGGATATCTATATGAAGATACATACCGCTTATTCCAATGTGGGGTTGACCACGGTTTACAGGACTCTGGAGCTTCTTTCCGATCTCGGAATGATCTGCAAGCTGGATTTCGGTGACGGACGGGCCCGTTATGAGCTTGCCGAAGGGGTGCAGGGCGTTCGGCATCACCATCATCTGGTCTGTACGGGATGTAACAGGGTAGTCGAATACACCGACTTCATAGACAAAGAGGTCGAGCTTCTCAAAGAGACGGAAAAAGGGCTGGAAGAGAAATATCATTTTAAGATCACGGGTCATGTTATCCAGTTTTCCGGTTTGTGCGATAGATGCAGCTGTAAATAAAACCATTTTGGGGGTTTCAACAGTCGAAAGGAAGCGCGTTATGCCGGGATTAGACGGAACAGGACCTGCCAGTCAGGGATCCATGACCGGCGGCGGCAGGGGATATTGCGCGGTCAATATGAAGGGCCAGGGAAAGGCGATGGCTGGATTCCGGGGAAGGGGCCGCGGATGCGGCGCCGGATACGGGAGGTTTTTCTACGGCGGCGGGCGTCCTTGCCGGATGCGGGCGGGCGGCCGGCCTGTGTTTCCGGGCGGCTTCGCAGGGTCTGCGTACCCTCAAGAGAAAGCGGAATAAAATTTGTTCGGGTTTGAGCCCGGGAAGTTTCACTCGAAGCTTGGCGGTTTGAAGCAGCGGTCTGCTCATGGTTTCGACGCCGTCGAAGTATAGAATAAGAAAGGAGTTTCGCATTATGAGGATCGGGATCGTTCTGGAAGAGGATAAAGGGGTGCACGGTAATGTCTGCCCTCATTTCGCCCAAGCCGGTTTTTTTCTTCTGGCGGACATAGACCCGGATAAGAAAAAGATCGTTCATCTGCGTACTGTTCCCAATACCGTATCTCACGGCGGAGGAGGGTGCGTAGCGGTTGAAGAGATATTGAAACACGGCGTCACTCATGTAATCGCCGGCGGCATGGGGTTTGCCGCTCAGCAGAAACTGGCGCAGTCCGGGGTCAAGGTCTTCGGATATTCCGGGAACGTGCAGAAAGCCCTGGATGATCTTATGAATAACGCGCTGGGCGGATTAGGCGCCTGCAAAGGGCACGGCGAAACAGGCGGATGCCTTCATTAAGGAAGAGGGTGTGAATTATGAAGATATGCGTTACTTCTGAAGGAAAGAGCCTGGATTCTCCGGTCGATTCGCGGTTCGGCCGTTGCAGTAATTTCATATTTTTCGATACGGACACCGAAGGATTCGAGGCGCAAGAGAATTCCGGTTTTCAATTTCAGGGAGGCGCCGGCATACAGGCAGGACAACTGGCGGTTTCAAAAGGCGTCACGGCAGTGCTCACCGGTAACGTCGGACCCAACGCCTACCGGGTTTTAGCGTCTGCCGGCATAAGCGTGTTCACCGGAGTCTCCGGGACGGTCAAAGAGGCTATTGAAGGTTACAGGAACGGCAAATACAAGGCGGCGGAAGCGCCAAGCGTGGCTCTCAAGTCCGGCACGCAGGTTAAAAATGAATGAGGAAGTGTCATATAAACGCAGAATAACGTATGCCGGTATGCGTATCGGAGATTTGCTCTGTGAATAAGAAAATCACGGATAATTACTGCAGATACCTGGAACGTCAGGCTCTTTACAAGAGTTTCGGCTACGGCGTGGAAAAGGAAAGGGACTTTATACTCGCCGCGGCCGCTCCGATTCGGGGCAGGATCATAGAGGCGGGCACGGGAAAAGGGCATTTCGCGCTCGCCCTGGCAAAGGCCGGTCATTCCTTCGTCAGCTTCGACATATCGGCGCAAGAGCAGTATTTCGCCGGGCTGCTGCTGGAATATTTCGGGCTGCGGGAGCGGGCCGACCTCAGGATAGAGAACGGTGAACGCACGTCTTTTCCTGCCGGCGCGTTCGATACCGTTTTTTCGGTCAACGTCCTGCATCATCTCTCCAATCCTTATCTGGTCATTGACGAGCTTATCCGTCTGGTGTCGCCTGGGGGCAGGTTGGTACTGGCTGACTTCACGCCCGAAGGATTCAAGGTGATGGATAAAATACACAGTCTGGAAGGTAACGTGCATGAGACCGGCAAAGTCGGAATGGCGGAGGCGGAAACGTATCTTGTAAATATGGAATTTTCGATCGGGAAAGTTTCCAGCGTTTATCAAACCGTACTCGTAGCCGGGAAAAACGGCGGTGCGTCATGATCATTTCGGTCGCCAGCGGTAAAGGCGGCACCGGCAAGACCACGATTGCGGTCAACCTGGCGCTTTCTCTCGGGGATGTGCAGTTTCTCGACTGCGACGTGGAAGAACCGAACGCCCATATATTTCTGAAACCGCGTCTTACCGACGAACGCAGGATCTTCGTCCCGGTTCCCGAAATAGACGAATCTAAATGCACTTATTGCGGCAAGTGTCGCGAGGTCTGCGCGTTTAACGCCATAGCGGTCCTGGGCGGAACCGGCCCGGGCGGAGGGAGCGTTCTTGTATTCCCTCATCTTTGCCACGGCTGCGGCGCCTGCAGTATTTTCTGTCCGGAAAAAGCGATAAAAGAAATCGGCAGGGAGATCGGGATGGTCGAGAGCGGAATTAGAGACGGGATGGGATTTGTCCATGGGCGGTTGAACGTGGGAGAAGCTATGTCTCCGCCTTTGATCAGGAAGGTCAAAGAGCGCGCGGATTCGGCAAGAACGGTAATCATTGACGCCCCCCCGGGGATATCCTGTCCGGTAATCACGGCGGTGGAAGGTAGCGATTTCTGCCTGCTGGTTACTGAACCCACGCCTTTCGGGCTCAACGATCTTGTCCTGGCGGCCGGGATGCTGCGCGAATTGAAAATACCTTTCGCGGTCGCCGTCAACCGCGACGGCATCGGCGACGGGAAAGTGGACGATTATTGCGCCGGGGAGAAAATCCCGATCTTGATGCGTATACCTTTCAGTAAAGAGATAGCCGGAGCGTATTCCCGCGGAGAACCGGCAGTTTCGCTGTTTCCGGAGCTTGCCGGGCAGTTTCGGGATCTTTTCTCGCGTATCAGGACCGTATCAGGCAGCAGTTGATCAAGACGCAGAAATCCCGGGTTTTCAGGGGAGCTTCATTTATGATAGAGGAAGCAAGGAACAATTTCCTTGGGAAAACCGGTGCTCGTTATAACTGCGCTCAAGCGGTGATCAAGGCGTATGCCGAACTGTTCGGCCTGCCGGCCGGAACGGTGGAGGCACATGCCGGTTTTGGGGGCGGTAATGCCCCGCATGGTTATTGCGGCGCGTTGTATGCCGCTTTATACATTCTGGCGTTCAAAGACAGCGGAAAATCGCAAAAATGTAAAGATTTTTTTCGCGGACATTCAGGGGCGTTGACCTGCCGGGAAATAAGGTCTGGGAGAAAGATTACCTGTTTATCCTGCGTTGAGAAAGCCGCGGAATTCCTAAAAAGGGAGCTTTAATAAGAGATATGAAGAAGATAGCAGTTGTCAGCGGCAAGGGAGGAACCGGCAAGACGGTGGTCGCCGCCTCTTTCGCCGCGTTGCCGGGGAGTAAGGTCATGGTAGATTGTGACGTTGATGCCGCCGACCTGCATCTTTTGCTGCATCCGGAGGTCAAAGAGCGGCATGAATTCAGGGGCGGCAGTACTGCCGTCATCGACCGCGGACTCTGCCGACAATGCGGTAAATGTTCTGCCGTCTGCAGGTTCAAAGCGGTGAAATCCGGCCCTCGTGTGGAACGTTTCTTTTGCGAGGGGTGCGGATTATGCGCCCGTCTTTGTCCTTACGGGGCGATAAGCATGGGGGAGACCGTATCCGGAGAATGGTTTGTCTCCGACACCCGCCGCGGGCCTTTCGTGCACGCCAGGCTTGGCGTCGCGCAGGGGAATTCCGGCAGGCTCGTTGCGCAGATACGCCGGGCCGCCGAGCGTATCGCCGCCGAAGAGAAACTGGAATATGTCGTGATCGACGGCCCCCCAGGAATAGGATGCCCGGTGATAGCTTCTCTCTCTGGAGTAGACTGCGCCCTTGTCGTTACTGAACCTACGCTTTCCGGCCTGCATGACGCCCGGCGCGTCATGGAAACGGCAGCTCATTTCGCCATTCCGGTTAAACTGGCGGTAAACAAATACGACCTCAATCCGGAGATGAGCGGTGAGATAGAGGATTTCTGCCGTGAAAATGGCATACAGTTCGCCGGTAGAATATCTTTCGACCCGGCCGTGGTCGAAGCGTTGTCCGCAGGGCAGACTATAATCGACAGCGGGAACCGCACCGTAGGAGATGAAATAAGGAAGATATGGGAACTCTTGATACGGTAGATAAACCGGCCGCCGCTTTTTACGAACCTCATCCTTGAAAACCTCCGGCGTAATAATCGCCTGCCGCATCCGCCGGCTGCCTGCCGCGGAAAATCCTCTTTCTTTTTATTGAGCCTTGTCCGAACTTGTTGTATAATTGCAGAGAAATCGGTTGTTCTCCATAAAATACCGGATTAACGTTTTTTCTGCGCTTATGGATCGCCATTCCCGCCGGTCCTAAAAGGAGTCATAATGAAAAGTCTGATATTGTCTCTATTTTTTCTCGCCTGTTTCTCTGTCCAGTCATCGGCCGCCGTGAATAATTCGGTGCGGATAAAAGGGTCTGATACTATGGTCAACCTGGCGCAGTCCTGGGCCGAAAAATACATGGAGATAAAACCGGAAGTCTTTCTGGCCGTGACCGGCGGAGGCTCGGGCACCGGGTTCTCCAGCCTGATCAGCGGCACCTGCGAGATCGCCATGAGTTCAAGGGAAATAAAGGAAAAAGAGATCGCTCTGGCGGAGAAAAGAGGCATACATCCTTACGAGATAAAGGTCGCCCTGGACGGGCTGGCGGTGGTCGTCAATCCGCAGAACCCGGTAGAAAAGCTGACCATGGAACAGTTGGCCGGGATATTCACCGGCGCTATCCGCAACTGGAAAGAATTGGGGGGGCATGACGAAAAGATCGTGGTGTTGTCCCGCGAGGTGAATTCCGGGACCCACGTTTATTTTAAAGAGCACGTTCTCAGGAGGGGCAACCCGCAGGGGACGGAGGAGTTCGCCCCTTCGGCGCTGTTATTGTCTTCTTCGCAGGCGATAGCGGACGAGATCGCCCAGAACCCGGGAGCCATCGGTTATTATGGCATGGGATACGTCTGCGCCAAACAAAAGGCGGTCCTAGTGGCCAAGGACGCGAAGTCGCTTTATGAAGCCCCGACGATCGACAACGTGATAAGCGGCCGATATCCGATATCCAGGCCGCTCTTCTTTTATCTCAACGGCAGCCCGCAGGGGATGTTGAAGGATTTTATAGATTATTGTCTTTCCGGAGACGGGCAGGAGATAGTGGTGAAAACCGATTTCGTCCCTTTAAAACGTTAGAAGTCTGTGCGTAAACTAAAAGAATTCGTCATAGAGAAACTGATACTCTTCTGCGGGTTGGCGTCCATCTTTTTCGTGGTGCTTATTTTTCTTTTCCTGCTTAAAGAAGGCCTGGCGGTTTTTAAAACGGTAACTCCTCCCCAATTTCTTTTCGGAAAAAGCTGGTATCCGATTTCCGAACCGCCTCATCTCGGCATCCTGCCGTTGATCTTGGGGTCTTTAATGGTCACGCTCGGCGCGGCACTGATCTCCATACCCATCGGCGTGGCCTGCGCTGTTTACATCGCGGAGGTCGCCCCCCTGAAAATAAAGGAAATACTTAAAAGCGGCATAGAACTACTGGCCGCCATCCCGAGCGTGGTCCTTGGGTTCATCGGTATGGTCACCATAGTTCCCTGGATAAAAAGCATTTTTCATCTTCCCACCGGCCTCACCGCGCTTTCCGGGGCGGTGATGCTGGCTTTTATGGCCATGCCTACCATAGTCTCCATCGCGGAGGATGCCCTTTATTCCGTGCCCAAGACATATAAGGAAGGGGCCCTCGCGCTGGGCGCCACTCACTGGCAGGCTATCCACAGGGTGATCCTGCCCGCCGCTTCCTCCGGCATAATGGCGGCGGTGATGTTGGGAATAGGCAGGGTCATAGGAGAGACCATGGCGGTGATGATGATCACCGGAAACGCCGCGGTGATCCCGCATTCCATACTTCAGCCGGTGCGGACGCTCACCGCTACCATAGCCGCCGAGATGGGGGAGGCGGTGGTAGGCAGCGAACATTATTTCGCCCTTTTCGCCGTCGGCATCGTGCTGTTCGTGATAAGTTTCATCGTAAACGTGGGCGCCGACCTTTTTCTGCATAAGAAAGAACAATGAACGATAGTAACGTCACGGAATGTCCGGCGTCGCCGGCGCTTAAATTGAAGAAGAGATCCAGGGACCCGGTTCTGACCCAGCGTCTGGCCTTCGCGTTCCTTTTTGTTTCCACTCTTCTGATCATCGTGCCGGTGGGATTGATCATAGTGATCATAGTCCAGAAAGGCCTGCCGGGGATAACCTGGCAGTTCCTTTCCGACATCCCCAGGCAGGGGATGCGCAGCGGAGGGATATTTCCGGCGATCCTTGGTACCATTTACCTGGTGAGCGGGGCCATCGTCTTCGCGTTACCCATCGGGCTGCTCTCCGCCGTTTATCTCAGCGAATACGCCCGCGGGAATTTTCTTACCCGCCTGATAAAGCTCGCCATCGTCAACCTCGCCGGCGTGCCTTCCGTGGTCTACGGGCTTTTCGGCCTGGCGCTTTTCGTTACCTTTTTCAAGTTCGGGGCGTCGATACTCTCCGGGGCTTTGACGCTCGGGATAATGATACTGCCTATAATAATCACGGCTTCCCTGGAGGCGCTGGAGAGCGTGCCGCATTCTTTCCGCGAGGCGAGCCGTTCGCTTGGCGCCAGCAGGTGGCAGACCATAAGATACGTGGTGCTTCCCAACGCCATCTCCGGGATAATCACCGGGACCATTCTCGGTCTAGGCAGGGCGGCGGGCGAGACCGCCCCCATACTTTTTACGGTGGCGGCTTTTTATCTTCCGCAGCTTCCCGGCTCCATATTCGACCAGGTCATGGCGCTGCCGTATCACCTTTACGTCATTTCCACCCAGGTACCCAATGTGGACGAGAAGATCCGTTACGGCACGGCGCTGGTGCTGCTTGCGATGGTGCTTTTTATGAACCTTGCCGCGGTGGTGATACGCTGCCGCTTCAGAAAGAAGAAGAAATGGTAGAGTTCCTCATAAAAGACCTGAACATCTGGTTCGGCCAGATACACGCCATGAAGAACGTGAACATGGAGATTGGCTCGAAACAGATATTGAGCGTGATCGGCCCGGCCAACAGCGGCAAGACGACCTTCCTGCGTATGCTTAACCGGCTTAACGAATTGAACGACAATTTCCGTATGACGGGGGAGGTGCTTTTCGGCGGCAGGGACATCGTCGAGATGGACCCGGAAACGGTGAGAAAAAAGATAGGAATGGTTTTCGCGCTCCCGCTTCCCTTGCCTATGTCGATATTCGACAACGTTGCCTACGGGGTAAAAGTCTCCGGGGTTAGGAACAGGAAACTTCAGGCGGCTGCGGTAGAAAAGGCGTTGAAGCAGGCGTATCTTTGGGACGAGGTCAAAGACAGGCTGGACACCTCGGCTTTTAAACTCTCCGGCGGCCAGCAGCAGCGGCTTTGCATAGCCAGGACCTTGGCGGTGGAGCCGCGCGTCATTCTTTTTGACGAACCGTGTTCGGGGCTGGACCCGATCTCGACGGCCAAGGTGGAAGAGGCGATGCTCGTGCTCAAGAAGGATTATACGATAATCCTGGTTACCAATAACGTCAAGCAGGCCGCGCGCGTGGGGGACAGGACGGCCTTTTTCCTTTCCAGCGAGCTTGTCGAGATGGACGGCACGGATAAGATATTCACGGCGCCGCGGGACAAGCGCACCGATGATTACATAAGGGGGAAATTTGGATAATCCGGCGATTCTGGTCAAGTCCCTCGATCTCTGGTACGGTGATTTCAAGGCGTTGAAGGGGATAAATGCATCCTTCCGCGGGAAGATGATTACTTCCATCATCGGCCCGTCGGGGTGCGGCAAGTCCACGCTTTTGCGCGTCTTCAACCGCATGAATGACCTGGCTGAGGGAGTGCGCACTTCCGGAGAGATTATTATAAACGGGGCGGATATCCTGCGCAGGGACGCCGACCTGGTGGCTTTGCGCAAGAGAGTGGGAATGGTCTTTCAGCGTCCGAATCCATTCCCGCTGTCCATATACGAAAACATCGTCTTCGGCGCGCGCATACACCTGGAGGCGAAGAAGAAAGATCTGGACTACCTGGTGGAGCAGAGCCTGCGCTCGGTACTGCTCTGGGATGAGCTTAAGGATAGGCTGGGCCGTTCCGCCCTGGGGCTTTCACTGGAGCAGAAACAGCGGCTTTGTATCGCGCGCCTGCTGGCCGTCAAGCCGGAGATACTGCTTATGGACGAGCCGTGTTCGGCGCTTGACCCGCAGGCTACCCAGCGTATTGAGGAATTGATGCGCGAGCTGAAGCGCGATTATACCATCGTGATCGTTACGCACAACATGCAGCAGGCGGCGCGCATCTCCGACGAGACGGGTTTTATCCTGATGGGGGAATTGGTGGAGTTCGGCAGGACGGAGACGATATTCACCAAACCGTCGGACCGCCGCACCGAAGATTACATAACCGGCAGGTACGGATAAATCCGGGGAGGGGCCGGTCTTGGCGGCGGTCGGCTACCGGAATATGTCTTGTGTGCTATACTATATAATATATGGCGGCCGCGCGGTGTTTTAATCAGATTGCTGCTTCGGCAGGCGCACTGTCAAGACTTGCCGAAGAATGAGCAGTGGAGCGCCGGAATGACGCGGCTAAGCAGGATGGGCATTGAAGAATACTAATTCCCGGATACGACAAGTTTGAAAGAGAGGTCATGATGGAGAGACATTTTGACGAAGAACTCGCTAATCTGCGCAAAGGAATACTTAGGATGGCGGCCATGGCCCAGGAAGCCATTTTTAATTCGATCGAGGCGCTGAAGAACCGCGATAAAGGCCGTGCGCAGGCAGTGATCGATACCGACGACAAGATTGATATGCTGGAACTGGAAGTGGACGAGAAGTGCATAGATCTTATAGCCAGGCACCAGCCGATGGCCGGAGACCTGCGGTTTATTACCACCGGGATGAAGATAAATTCGGAACTGGAACGTATAGCTGACCTGGCCGTGGATATTTCCCAGCGCGTCCAGGACCTGATAGATAAGCCGATACTCAAGCCTTTGATAGACATCCCCAAGCTCTCCGTAGTGGCGCAGAATATGGTGCGGGACGCGATCGACGCTTTCGTGAAGCGCGACGTCTCCCTGGCCAAGCAGGTGATGTGCTCGGACTGCGAGGCGGATCGGCTGCGTAACCTCGTTCAGGAAGAGCTGATCAATGATTTCATGGCAAAGGACATCGGCACCGCTTCCAGGGCCGTGCCCTTGCTGCTCATCGCGCGCCACCTCGAGCGCATCTGCGACCACGCCACGAACATAGCCGAGGACATAATTTACATGGTAGAAGGTAAAGTGGTCAAGCATCATAGCGAGGATTTATAGTAGTTCACTCTCGGTTACGGTTACGTTGTCTTTATTTTAGTCACCCCTCTTTAATTCTCCCCATCGGATGACAGGGAAGATGATCACCCTTCCTAAGTCTCCTTAGTTATCACCCCTCCATCATTCTCCCCATCGAGGGGAGGAAAGATTGGAGGTCCCCATTCGAGAGGAAAGATAGGTTGAACTCTGTTGGTTACCGTAACCGTTACCGAACTAAGTATCGTGTCCCCGAATATGGACTTCACCTTCAGAGATATAAAGATCATCCGCAGCCGGCGCAGGAGGACCTGCGCGTTGATCGTCTGCCCGGACGGAACGGTCTTAATGCGTGTTCCCTCCGCTTTTTCAATTCACTCCGCGGAGCGATTGGCGTCTTCCAGAATGGGATGGATAACGCGTAAGCGTTTTTTAGCTCTGCGTGAGGAAGAGCGCCGCAGGGAAATTAGCTCGGGAGTCCCTTATCTGGGTGAGGTTTACAAAATAACGTTTCTCGAAGGGAGTCCGGAAGGCTTGTCTTTCGACGGAAGAGAATTCAGGCTGGGAGGACTCCTGCGCGGGAACGCCGCCGGAGTGTTCGGCTCATGGTACAGGCGCCGGGCGATGGAGGTGATCGGAGGGAGGCTGGAGCATTATTCCGCGCGTTCAGGTTTGTCCCACGCGGGTTTTTCCTTAAGCGGCGCGCTCAGACGCTGGGGCGCCTGCGGCAGGAACGGCCGGCTTCGTTTCAACTGGCGTCTGGTCATGGCGCCTTTGCCTGCCCTGGACTACGTGGTGGCGCACGAACTGGCCCACTTGCGGCGCAGGGACCATTCTCGTTTTTTCTGGAAAGAGGTCGGGGCAATAATGCCTGATTATCCGGAAGGAAAACAGTGGTTGAAAACCAGCGGCAGAACCCTCTTTTTTGAGCTCAGCGGTATCGGTCATTCCGCTTGACACCCTTTCCCTGCGGTTTATAATATTCTCGATAGATACTGGTATTTTCAGCCGGAGGATCAGGAAGGCCGCTCATCCGTCCGGAAAATATCTTTTTACCGGCCATATTAAAGGAGGTTGCTCATGCGCTCGTTGATCTTTTTACTGATTTCCGCCGTATTTCTGACTGCCGCCTGTTGCGGTTGTTCTTCGATAAAGGTTAAACGCACGGATACGTCCAAGACCGTGGACCTGAGCGGCGGTTGGAACGACAGCGATTCCCGAATGACGGCCGAAGAGATGATCGGAGACTGCCTTCAGCGCCCGTGGTTGAGCGATTTTAACATCGCGCAAGGGAAGAGGCCAGTGGTGATCGTAGGGACCATCATCAACCGCACGTCGGAGCACATCAATTCCGGCGTTTTCGTCAATGACCTGCAGAGAAGTCTGTTGAATTCCGGGAAGGTGAAATTCGTTTCCGACAGCACCAGTCGCCAGGAACTGCGCGCGGAAAAGGCGGATCAGGCGCAATACGCCTTAAAAGAGACCGCCAAGCCGCAGTATGCCGAGACCGGGGCCGATTTCATGCTGCAGGGAGAGGTCAATTCCGTTAAAGACGAGATCAAGGGTAAATACGTGGTTCTTTACCAGATCAACCTGGAGTTGGTGAATCTGACCACAAACGAAAAAGTCTGGATAGGCCAGAAGGAGATAAAGAAGATAGTCTCTCGCAGCACCTTCGGTCTTTAGCCTCCGCCCGCCGTCGGATTATGGAAACGATAAAGCGGCTCTTTCCGGCCGCGTTAGCCTGTTTACCCTTTCTTTTCAACATCTCCTGCGCTTCCGTGCGTATGGGCGCTATGATAAGCGACTCGTTTTCCGCAGGCGACTACGCCCGGGCCGGCAAATTGCTTGATAAAGGTCCGGCGGCATACGGCAGAGGCAATAAGCTCTTGTATTTTCTCGATAAAGGCTACATCCTGCACGCCGGAGGGGATTATCGCGGAAGTATCGCCGCTTTCGAGCAGGCAAAGCAGGAATACGACGCTTTATATTCCGTCTCTTTAAGCAAGGAAGCCGCGACCTGGTTTGTCAATGACTATCTGGCCCCTTACCGCGGAGAGGACTTTGAGCGGGTACTGGTTAATGTCTTTCAGGCGATCAACTACTGTATGCTCGGGGATTTTTCCGGGGCACTGGTAGAGGCCAGGCAGGTTGACGAGCGACTGCGTCTGATCAACAGCCGATACAATCAAGGAGAGAAAAACGACTACAAGGAGGACGCCTTCGCGCGCCTGCTTTCCGGCATGCTTTACGAGACAGAAAAGAGCGGGCGCGGCGAAAACGACGCTTATATAGCTTACGCGAAAGCGGTGCAGACCTACGAAGAGGATTATAAACCGCATTACGGGCTCGGCGTGCCGCTCCTGCTGAAACAGAATTTCCTCGCGGCGGCGCAATGGATGGGTAGCCGGGAGGCTATGGAGGCAGGCATAAAATTCAAGGGAGAGGATTTTCTTCCACTGCCTGAAAAGGCGAAGAAAGCGGAAGTGGTTTTGTTCAATTATAACGGCCGTTCTCCTTATAAGAGGGAGACCGTTGTTCCCGTGCCTTTACCGGACGGTTACGTGCTCAGCCTGGCCTTTCCTTCATACGAGCGCAGGCCGAATCAGGTAAAGGCTTCGTCCTTGCGCGCGCGCTCCGTTCCCGGACTGGTTTACGCGGCGGAGAGCGAGCCGGTAGAGGATATCAGTGCCATTGCCGAACAAAACCTGGACAACAGAAGGGTCAGGGTGATCGCCAAGATGCTTGTTACCGCCGGAGGAAAATACGCGTTTGAGAAAGCGGCGGAGCGCAGGATAGAGGAAACCAGGGGGGAGAATACCGCGTTCGGTTTTAGGATATTGAGCAGTCTTTATAATATTTTTTCCAACAGGGCCGACCTGCGCTGCTGGCAGACTTTGCCGGCTGAGATCCGTGCAGCGCGTCTGCTGCTTGAGCCGGGTGTGTACGATATCTTCGTGGAGACTTTCGACGGGGGGGCAAGGCGGCTTGGAGGAATTGAACTGGGGCGTTTTAACCTTTCCGCCGGGGAGAAAAAGTTCCTGGTGGTCAGCACATGGGAGTGAAGATGATGAAAAAGATAATAGCGGGATGCGCGATGGCAGGAATCCTCGCGTCCGGCTCTCCTTCCGGGTCCGCCTGGTCCGGAAGCAGGCGCGCGCTGGTGATACTGTCTCAGCGCGGTTTTCAGGAAAAAGAATTTTTTCCGGTCAGGGACGCACTGCTTTCCGCCGGGATAAGCTGTTCCGTAGCTTCTTCCGTCGCCGGCGAAGCAGTAAGCGTATACGGGACAAAAACGGCGTGCGACAAGAGCCTCTCCGGGGTCAACGCCTCCGAATACGATGCCGTGGTTTTCATCGGCGGGCCGGGCGCCGAATCCTTTTTCAATGATCCGGCGGCGCACAAGCTCGCGCGGGACACGGTTTCCTCCGGCCGCATATTGGCAGCCATCTGCATTGCCCCGGTTATTTTAGCCAATGCCGGCGTGCTTAAAGGGCGCAAGGCGACCGTTTTTCCCGGAGAGGAAGGATTTCTTGTCTCCGGCGGAGCGCTTTATACCGCAAACGCGGTGGAGAAGGACGGCAATATCATTACTGCTGACGGGCCGTCTTCCGCCCAGGAATTCGCCCGCGCGCTGGTAGAGGCTTTACGGTGAGCCTTAGCGAAGCGCAAGCGGCCGCCAGGCTGCTTAGAGAAGGCTATAACGAACTGCCTTCCCAGAAGAAGAAAAACATCCTATCCACATTCATGGGAGTGGTCAGGGAGCCGATGCTCCTGCTTTTGACGGGCGGAGGCTTGGTCTATTTCTTTCTGGGAGAACCCAGCGACGCCCTGATGCTGCTTAGCTTCGTTTTCGTGGTGATCGGCATCACCGTTTACCAGGAGAGGAAGACAGAGAAGACGCTGGATGTCTTGCGCAATCTTTCCAGCCCGCGCGCCCTGGTAATCAGGGACGGGAAGGAACGCAGGATCGCCGGCAGGGAGGTGGTCCGGGAGGATACCATTATTCTTCGCGAAGGCGACAGGGTTCCGGCAGACGCCAGGGTGATCTCTTGCTCCAGCCTGTCTGTCGACGAGTCTCTTCTTACCGGTGAATCGGTTCCGGTGCGTAAACGGGAATGGAATGTTTCCTTGGACGGAGATAAAGACGTGGCTCCGGGAGGGGACGATTTACCGTACGTTTATTCCGGCACGCTGGTGGTGGGAGGGCACGGCATCGCCGAAGTCCGTTCCATAGGAATAAACACCAGAATGGGGAAGATCGGCCGAGCTTTGCAGTCAATCCGCGGTGAAGATACTCTTTTACAAAAGGAGACGTCTCGCATCGTGCGCGTTTTTTTCCTGGCCGGGATGATTCTCTCTTCCCTGGTGACGGTTCTTTACGGATTGACCAGGGGCGACTGGCCTGGCGGAATACTCTTCGGTTTGACCCTGGGAATGGCGGTCTTGCCCGAAGAATTTCCGGTGGTGCTGGTGATTTTTCTTACTCTCGGCGCCTGGCGCATCTCGCGCGACAACGTGCTCACCCGGCGCGCGGCCGCCATAGAGACTCTGGGAGCGGCCAGTGTTCTCTGCGTGGACAAGACCGGCACGCTCACGCTTAACTCCATGGAATTGGACGGACTTTTCGCCTCTGGGACGTATTTCTGGCCGGAGGCGGGTAAAAGCGGTTTACTGCCGGATAAATTCCATGACGTCCTGGAGTATGGTATCCTGGCCGGGCAGAGGGACCCTTTTGACCCGATCGAAAAGGAGTTGAAGCGTTCCGGAGAACGGTTTCTCTCCGGCAGCGAACACATACATACCAACTGGACGCTGGTAAAAGAATATCCGCTTTCCAAGGAACTCTTGGCTCTTTCGCATGTCTGGGAATCGCCGGACAGGAAAAATTACATAATTGCCTCCAAGGGGTCTCCGGAGGCGATAGCCGATCTCTGCCATTTAAGCGAGGAGGCCAGGCGGGAACTCTCCGGACACATCGAAACCCTGGCGGGAAAAGGCCTGCGCGTTCTGGGAGTGGCGAAGGCTGCCTTCCGTAAGACGGAGCTTCCGGAGGAACAGCATGATTTTATCTTCGAATTCATGGGGCTTCTTGGGTTTAGCGACCCGGTGCGTCCCGGCGTGCCGCAGGCGATAAAAGAGGCCTATGAGGCCGGGATCCGCGTGATCATGATCACAGGCGACTATCCCGGGACCGCGGTCAATATCGCTTCACAGATCGGCCTGAAGAACCCGGAAAAATACATCACCGGGCAGGAACTGGAAACGCTGTCTTTCGATGAACTCAAGGTTAAGATCAGGGATATAAACATATTCCCCCGGATGGTCCCGGAACAGAAAATGACGGTTATCGACGCCCTTAAGGCCAACGGCGAGGTGGTGGCGATGACCGGGGACGGGGTCAACGACGCCCCGGCCCTTAAGTCCGCGCACATCGGTATCGCCATGGGAAAACACGGCACGGACGTCGCCAGGGAGGCCTCGGCGCTGGTCTTGCTAGACGACGATTTTTCTTCAATCGTTCACGCCGTGGGCATGGGGCGCAGGATCTTTTTTAACCTGAAGAAAGCGGTCGCTTACATCTTTGCCGTGCATATACCGGTGGCGGGCATGGCTTTTCTTCCGGTGCTCCTTAATATGCCTATAGTATTGCTGCCCGCGCACATCGCTTTTCTTGAGTTGATCATAGACCCGGCCTGTTCCACGGTTTTTGAGTCGCATCCTCCCATGCCGGGGAATATGAAAGTCCCGCCGCGCAGGCTGGAGGAGCCTTTATTCGACAGGCGGACTTTGGTATTCAGCATTCTCCAGGGGCTTGGAGTTCTCGCCGTCGTCTTCGCTCTTTACATTTATGCTTTGCGCGGGGGGGCGGGGGTGGATACGGCGCGCACGGCGGCTTTCATTGCACTTGTCCTTTCCAATCTGATGCTGATATTTGCCAATCTCGGCAGGCAGTCCGGAATGATTTCCGTTTTGAAGGAAAAGAACCGCGCGCTCCGGCTGGTTATCTTCGGCGCAATGTCCGCGCTTACCGCGATACTCTCTATACCGTTGCTGCGAAAATTGTTCCATCTCTCCGCCGTCTCAGCGGGAGAACTGTTCCTTCCCCTGGCCGCGGCCGCGCTCGCCCTGCTCTGGCTGGAACTTTTGAAGTTCATTATGCGCCGGGGCAGGAAACCGGCTTGAAATAAGGAAAGTACTTATAGCTGGTCAGGTCTATCGGATGTTGAATCTTACCCCGCCGCCGTTTGAGCAGAAATAATTAAAAAAAGAAGACAAAAAGGCAGTAGTGATAATATAATATTTAAATCAGGCCGTTTGAATTCCGGGGACACGATACTTAATCAAGCCGGGTTACCTGCCGGAATAGCACTCTGCCTTCAAGGAGAGGCAGGTGTTCACTCGTGTGTTACACCTTGGCTAACCGGAATAACACCTTGGCCTTGTGTGGAAAAACACCTTGCCCTTATGTGGAATTGGGCAAGTGTTCCCTTGACTAATAAAACAAGGGTATCGTAACCGGGAAATGATAGCGCAAACCGGAGGTGCCCGGTATCGGTATTTACCGGGCTTTTTTGTGAGAGTAACTTTCAGGAGATATCCTTTGTCTAATTACAAATGAACAAACATTTTTGCCGGATAATGACCGCTAAAGGAAAAATTTGTTTTTCCGTCTTTTTAACAGCCGCAATTTTTCTGTTCGCGTTTCAACAGGTTTTATATGCGCAGGAATTGACCTGGGAGGACTGCGTGAAGGAGGCGGCGGTTAATCACCCCGGCCTTATCTCCGCCGAAGAAACGGTCAAGCAGTATAGGGAAAGTGAAAAGATCGTTTTCAGCGGTATGCTGCCTAAAGTAGATTCCAGCCTGGATGCCGGGACTTCCAAGACGCAGGACAGCTATAGCTATGGGTTAAGCGGGACTCAACTGCTTTTTGACGGGCTGAAGACTCCGGAAAAGTTCAACGCCGCGCTTGAGAACACCAGGGCCGCCAAATTCCAGTTTAATTATACCTCCGCTTCCGTGCGCTTGGCTTTACGCCGGGCTTTCGTGAATTTGTTGAAGGCGCAGGAGGCGCTCAAGCTTTCGGGCGAGATCTACGAAATAAGGCGCGGCAATCTGGAATTGATTACCCTGCGTTATGAATCCGGCATAGAACACCGCGGGGCTTTTCTTACCGCCCTGGCGAACCTCGCCCGGGCTGAGCTGGAAATATCGCAGAACAGGCGCGCGCTGGAGGTGGCGCGGCTCAGCCTGCTGAAGGAGATAGGGGCGGGCGGCTACCGTGAGATCTCCGTTAAAGGTGGCCTGGATCTTTTAGAACCCTTGGAGGAAAAGCCTGATTTCGAGAAACTGGCTGAAGGGCATCCTTCTTTGCGCCGTCTCTCTTCCTTGAGCAACGCGGCGGCGTTCAACGTGAAGGCGGCCCAGGGGGATTTTCTCCCGCAGCTCTCTGCTTCGGCCGGCGCCAATAAGAGTGGATCGCGCTGGCCCCCGCGGACCGAGCAATGGAACGCCGGGTTGACCTTGTCCCTGCCGGTATTCGAGGGAGGGGCGAGGGCCGCCGAGGTTTCCAAGGCCAGGGCCGCATGGAACCAGGCCCGGGCCGACGAACGCGGCGGCAGAGACGCAGTGGTGCTGGCGCTGCAGGAGGCGTGGGCCGCCCTGCAGGACGCGCGGGAGGCAGTCGGCGTGGAGCAAAAATTTCTCGAGGCAGTCGAGGAACGCTCCAGGATAGCGGAGTCGCAGTATTCATTAGGCCTGATAGATTACGACAATTGGACCATAATCGAGGATAACCTGGTGCAAGAGAAGAAGTCGTTTCTCGACGCCAGGGAAAATGCACTCTTGAAAGAAGCGGAGTGGCAGGAAGCGAAAGGAGTGACGCTGGAATATGCGTATCAATAGACCCGTGATGTTACTGATAATAGCGGCCGCGCTGGCCGGGGCCTGGGCCCTTTCTTCCGCCGGACATAAAAATAAGAATAACGGTTACGAATTGAAAGAGATTACGCCGTCCGTCGGGCCGGTCAAGACTTATATATCCTGCACGGGCACCGTGCTTCCGAAAAACCGCCTGGAGATAATGCCGCCGGTAGCCGGCCGCATAGAGTCTATCGCGGTTAAGGAAGGGGATATGGTTAAGGCCGGACAGACGCTGGCAATGATGAGTTCCACGGAACGCGCGGCGCTGCTGGACGCCGCCAGGGGAAAAGGGGAGGCGGCGCTTAAATATTGGCAGGAGACCTATAAACCTATACCTCTGCTGGCTCCGATCGACGGCCAGGTGATCGTGGCTACCACGCAACCGGGACAGACTGTTACCACTTCCGGCGCGGTGGTAGTGCTTTCAGACAGGTTGATAGTGCGGGCGCAGGTGGACGAGACGGACATCGGAAAGATAGCTCTCGGCACCAAGGCCCTGGTTACGCTGGACGCTTACCCGGACACCGGGATCGGAGCGGTGGTGCAGCATATTTATTACGAATCGGAGACTTCGAATAACGTTACTATCTACAAGGTCGACCTGGTGCCGGAATCGGTGCCGGCTTTCTTCCGTTCCGGAATGAACGCGAACATAGATTTCGTCGTCGCCGGCAACGATAAGGCGTTGCTCGTCCCGGTGGAAGCGGTGCTGAACGGCGACGGGCATTCTTACGTGCTCCTGAAACAGGAGAACGGCAGAGAGCCTTTGAAGACCAGAGTGGTCACCGGCATAATCGGGGATAAAGAGGTGGAAATCGTCTCCGGCATAACCGCGGAAGACCGCATATTGATGAAGGCGAAAAAATACGCCCTTCCGCAGAAGGACTCCGGGGGAAGCAATCCATTTATGCCTTCGAGAAAGAGAAAATGATAGAGTTGAAGCGTGTTTCCAAAACTTATATTATGGGCAAGATGGAGGTGCGCGCCCTGCAGGATGTTTCCTTCTCCGTGGCGCCAGGCGAGTTCGTGGCGATAATGGGGCCTTCCGGTTCAGGTAAGTCCACGATGATGCACGTTTTGGGACTGCTTGACCGGCCGGACAGCGGCGAATACCTCCTCGGCGGCAGGCGCGTGAACGAGTTATCCGATGAGGAACTCTCCGCGGTACGCAATCGGCTTGTGGGTTTCGTCTTTCAGCAGTTCCACCTGCTGCCGCGCATGAGCGCCCTGGAGAACGTAGAACTGCCTTTGGTTTACGCCGGAAAACGCCATCTCAAGGAAAAAGCCAGAGAGCGTATCGAGGAGGTCGGGCTGGCGGACAGGCTCGGTCACCGGCCCAACGAGCTCTCCGGGGGGCAGCAGCAGCGCGTGGCGATCGCGCGCTCACTGGTCAACGACCCTCTGATCCTGATGGCGGATGAGCCTACCGGTAACCTCGATTCCAGAAGTAAGGAAGATATCGTCAATCTTTTGAAGGAGCTGAACCGCAAAGGGAAGACCGTAATCATGGTCACACATGAGCAGGAGATGGCCGCGCACGCGGGGCGCGTGATAGTAATGCGCGACGGTAAGATTATCTCGGACAAAAAAGTGTCTCCCTCCGCTAATACCGTGTCTCCTTCCGAAAAGGATATCGCTACGGAGGGAGCGGCCGGGGAGGTTATAGATCACGTCCTCTCGAAATCCGAGCGTTTTGCACGCGGGGCCAAATTCCTTGATTATCTGCGCCAGGCAGGCGCGGCTATGATAACGCATAAAGTCCGGTCTTTTCTTTCCATACTCGGCATATTGATCGGGGTGGGCGCGGTGATAGCCATGCTGGCCGTGGGGCAGGGCGCCAAGGATACCATCGAAAAGGAACTTGCCTCTCTGGGGTCGAACCTGCTGATCATCCGCCCGGGTTCGGCTAAGGTGCACGGGGTGGCTATGGGAGCCGGGTCCGTGGCGAGATTTACTTTTAAAGATATCACCGCTATCGAGAAGTTGACCGATACGGTGGCCAGAGTCAGCCCCTCGGTCACAGGCGGCGGCCAATTGGTATACGGTAACAAGAACTGGAATACTCAGGTTGAAGGGGTGGGGACTTCCTACGCCGCTATCCGTTCCCTCACCCCGGAGGTAGGGAGGTTTTTTAACGAGCAGGAGGTAAAGGCGCGTGAGAAAGTGGCGGTGCTGGGAACGACAGTGGTCAAGGAGCTTTTCGGCAGCGCCGACCCGGTGGGGGAGAAGATAAAGATAAACCTGATTAATTTCAGGGTTATCGGGATACTGCCGGCTAAAGGGGGAGGCACTTTTCGCGACCAGGACGATATCGTGTTGATTCCCGTGACCACGGCGATGTACCGCGTCTTCGGCAAGGATTACATAAATACGATATACGTGGAGGCCGGGGCGTCGGACGTTCTTGAAGAGGCCGAGGATTCCATCTCTTCCTTGATAATAAAGACGCACCGCCTGGGAAAGAACCGGGAGGACGCCTTTCAGATACGCAATATGGCGGAGATGAAGAAAGCGATGGAAAATACCACTCAGACGATGTCGCTCCTGCTGGGTTCGATCGCGGCGATATCTTTGCTTGTCGGCGGCATAGGCATAATGAACATAATGCTGGTATCTGTGACCGAGCGCACGCGCGAGATAGGGTTGCGTAAGGCGATAGGCGCCAACCAGAAGGATATAATGGTGCAGTTCCTGATAGAGGCGGTGTTGATGTCGCTCATCGGCGGAGCCTCCGGGATCATCCTGGGTGTCGGGACGGCGGCGCTGATCAATCTCATAGCCGGCTGGTCTGTAAGAATAATGCCTGCCTCGGTGGCCCTGGCTACCATCTTCTCGTTGGCGATCGGTATACTCTTTGGTTTGTGGCCCGCCAAGAAAGCCGCGGAATTAAATCCTATAGAAGCTTTGCGGTATGAGTGATATAATATAAAATTATGGATCACCCTCATAACGATCAGATAATTAATTCAGACAGAAAGGAACCGTTAAAAATGAACCAGCGCACAACCGGCGCGGAGCCGGTTTCATCTTCCGCATCCGACAGGAGTTTTTTTGGCCTGGGCATAGCGCCCAAGATTCTCGATATACTCGAGCGTATCAAATTCAAAGTGCCCACACCGATCCAGTATAAAGCTATACCGCTGGCTCTACAGGGCAAGGATATAGTAGGGATAGCTCAGACCGGGACGGGGAAAACGCATTCTTTCGCCATACCCATGGTGCAGAAGCTGGCGCAGAAGCAGGGGATAGGACTGGTCCTGGCTCCGACGCGCGAACTCGCTCTGCAGATTGAGGATTCTATGAAGGGGCTCACCGGTTCCTTCGGTATGGGGACTGCCTGTCTTATCGGCGGGGCCTCCATGAGCGAGCAAATCAAAGGCTTGCGCCGTAATCCGCGCGTGATTATCGCCACTCCGGGGAGGCTGCTGGATCATATGTCGCAGTGGAACATAATGTTCGACGACCTTGTGATGCTCGTGCTTGACGAGGCCGACCGCATGCTGGATATGGGGTTCGCTCCGCAGGTGAACAGGATACTCGGGTTCCTGCCCAAGGAAAGGCAAACGATGCTTTTTTCGGCGACAATGCCGGCATCCATAATGGAGATGGCCGCCAAATACATGAAACTTCCGGTTTCAGTGGAGATTGCGCCTTCCGGGACCATAGCCGAACGGCTCACCCAGGAGCTCTACATAGTTCCCAGGGACGCGAAATTGCAGCTGCTACGTAAACTGCTGAACGATTACCACGGGTCGGTGCTTTTGTTCTCGCGCACCAAGCACGGTGCCAAGAAGATAACCCGTAGTATCAGGAATATGGGGTATAACGCCGCGGAGATACATTCCAACCGCTCGCTTTGCCAGAGGCGCGAAGCCCTGGAGGGATTCAAGTCCGGCAAGTACAAGGTCCTGGTTGCCACCGATATCGCCGCCAGGGGCATAGACGTGAATGGAATCGAACTGGTGATAAATTACGATATCCCGGAGGACGCCCAGAATTACGTGCACCGCATCGGACGCACCGGCAGGGCGGGGCATAAAGGCCACGCGGTCTCTTTCGCGACTCCCGACCAGAAACGCGACGTGATGGAGATAGAAAAGTTGATCCGGGCCAGTCTGCCTATATCCAAACATCCCCAGGTTCCTACTGCGCAATTCCAGGATAACGTCGGGAAGCAGCCTGTTCGTCATTCCGGGCACAGGCCGGGCGGCAGGCATCAACCCGGCGGAGGTTTCGGATACAAGCGCCAAGGAGGAGGGCGCAGTTTTTCGCATAAGCGGTAACCCGTTTTCTGAGGTAGGCGTTTTCTGCGCGAGAGGAAAGTTTTTCGCTGTGTGCTTTTTGTCCAAAATTATAGTTGACAAACCGGTAAAAAAGTGTATACTCCATTTGTGGCATATCAGAGGTGTGATATCCTTGACCGGAAAGGTTTATGGATGATTAACCTTCCGGTTTTTTTATGACCGCCCTCTGAAGGAATGTCATAATATGAAGGGAAGGAGGTAGTGCAAAATGGCAAGAGGTAAAGTGAAGTGGTTCTCGAACCAAAAAGGTTATGGATTTATTACTCCCGAATCGGGAAGTGATGTATTCGTGCATCACAGCGCGATTCAGGGTGAGGGTTATAAATCTTTAGAGGAGGGCCAGGAGGTCGAATTCGAAATTGAGAAGGGACCGAAAGGCGAGCAGGCGACTAAAGTAGTCAAGCTGTAACCTTGAACCGTAAAAGGCCCGGCTGAATAAGCCGGGTCTTTTTTTTGATCTTCCCGCGGCATCAGAGTCATGAATAAACTCCGGTTTCCGAACCGTCGCCCGCCGATAAGTAATTATGTGGAGTTTCCCCAAAATTTCCCTTTGATTTTCTGTAACTGATGTAAATA